>Ga0208738_1000211_pt1 | contig 18029 bp, 33 predicted proteins | sample CryBogCBE21Jul09_FD_184561 | JGI IMG/M metagenome (GOLD analysis project Ga0208738, IMG submission 184561) | Freshwater microbial communities from Crystal Bog, Wisconsin, USA - CBE21Jul09 (SPAdes) | ecosystem: Environmental > Aquatic > Freshwater > Lake | place: Crystal Bog, Wisconsin, USA... | reverse complement strand
TAAAAAGTGCGCCGAGGGAATGGCCCTGGGCGGATCGAGGGATTAACCAGATGACCTACGAAATTCTTTCTCGCCGTGAAATCCCCTTAACGGAGACAGTTCGGGGTCTTATTACCGGCAAAACCATTACATACCCACTTGGCAATGGAGGCAAAAAATGCGTTGCCGTGCGCCTGTCGAACGGCTTCATGGCGGTGGGTTTCGGCGTAACTTATGAACAAGCCGAGATGAACGCGGTGTCTCAAGCAACCGAGTTGGCCGCTGCCGAATATGCTGAAAACAGGCAAGCCGCCGAATATGCCGAAAACAGGCACTGGGCGGACAGCGCCGCTGAACGCAATTTCGGCGCTTAACCCCTTACAACGGAGACACCCCAATGACCAATAATACCGGCATCGTCCTAAAGCGCGCGACCAAATTAAATCTCCTCGCCCATCGCCTGGGCTGGGAGGATGTCCGAATGGGTCGGGAGTATTGCCCAGCATATGAGCGAATGGACACGTTAATGCAGAACAATTACGAGCGAGGCCGGCTGTCCTGCGCCAATGTTATCGCCTCGGGGCAGACACCGACAGCCTACACGAAATTGGCACTTCTTTGGCGCGATGGCCGAGCACCTATCCATCCGGATGTGGTGTCGCAATCGCACAAGGCTGTGAAGGCTATTGGACCGGCGATGCCCGAAACCTTTGCGCGGGGGGATCGCTAATGATCTCCTATTTCCTTGTGTGGCTCGAAATCCGCCGCATGGATGCCAAAGGCGCGTTTACTCGCCTTGCGGCAAACACACCTTGGGGATGCCAATGGGCACTTCCGCGCCACAAGGTTGATAATTTTGTAAAATACGCCGCATCGAAAGGCTTTTCTGTGGATTATCGTGGGAGCGAAAAATGACAAAATGGAAAGCAGGCGACATCATCGGGCTGCGTGTGATGGAGGTGACAAAACACGGTTGGCCCAAAGTGCTCACCATGAGCGGTATGGTGGTTGTTGACCAAGCGTTTATCGAACCTCTACCCCGCGCGATGACTGCTGCTGAGGCTGCGTTGGTGGAGCGGATGATTGACCGCCGCTTGGACCCTAAGTGTCCTGGTAACAGATTCAGCATTGAAACTGGTGAGTTTGTCGATGCCGTCATAACCGAACGTGTGCCACATGATCCGTTGGTGGAACTAAAGGCGTTGGCCCGCACTTTCTTCCCGTCAGACCGCGAAACGATGTTCGCCGCCATCGCCCGGCTGGAAGCCAAGATGAAGGAGCCGAAGCAATGAGCGAATGGAAAGTTGGTGACTATGCGACGGTGAAAATCGATAGAATTGTGGGACAATTTGCGATGTTGCGTCGCCCGCTCGGCGGTGAAGACTCGGTGTTAATGCAAGTGCTTCAGCCACTCTCGACCCCCGACCCACATCAGGCGTTGAAGGATGCGGTGATTGAGGCTGCTAAACAATACATGCTTGATGGCGCGCTTTTCTCTAAGTTAGAAGCCGCCGTAAGCGCCCTCACCGCCGCGCAAAACCCGCCGAAACTTGATCCGGTGGAGGTGTTTTATGAGGTTGCCGGGGACAATCTGTGTGTTTGCAGTTCCAAAACTTGGGAACTATGCCGATCAAAACCGGATGAATGCGCCTGCCGCCGCCACATCGCGCGTGGTCTAGCCGCCGTTGACGCCGCGCGGGGTGCGAAATGACCGACCTAGTAACTGTGCATCGGGATGCGCTGCGGGCGTTAGTCGAGGTTAGCGTGGCATACCACGGCATCCCCCTCGTCGCGCCTATCACGGAGGTATACACCCGTGCAGTCGATGACCGCCTCGCCGCCACGATCGTTTCGCCCTGGCAGCCGATTGAGACGATACCAACGGACGCAGACAAACCGTGGGACGAGCGCCGCCTTTGGTTGCTTTACGCGCCAGAACGCGAAGGCTTGCCCGCCATGCAATCCGTATGCCGCTACCACGATGACGCCGGTTGGTGCATTGACGAACTGCGCACAGCCACACATGGGCAACCCCTCCCGGAGTTACCGAAATGACACCACGCGAAACAGTGATCGAAGCGATGGCAGACAAGATCGCACTGATCCCATCACAACTTCAGGCCGCGATGGTGATCTGCCACCTTGCCCTCGACGCTCTCCTCGCCGCCCTGCCAGCCCTGGGGCTGAAGGTGGTGCCGATCGAGGCGGATGAGGCGATGGCCGAAGCCTGGGCAGGTGCGTCTATTGACACAGCCAGCGCTGGCCTGCCGGACAACGAGGTCAACATGTTACACGCGCAGTCGGACTGGTCCGCCATGATCGCCGCAGCGCCCGATCTGCTTGGAACCGGCAAACAGGCACTGAAGGACAACACATGAAAAAAGTTCGCATCGTCGCCGTCACGCAGCCTCGCGTTGAGGGCATCAACACACCCGAGGAATTTATCGTCTACGCAGCCAGGGTGAGCAACCCCGACAACCAGATGAATACCGAAACCGGAGGAAAGCTGCTGAAGTATTGCTATGAAAATAAGCACTTTTCGATCTTCGAAATGGTCAACATCGTGATGGAGATCGAAACCACGCGCGACATTGGCCGGCAAATCTTGCGGCACGGGTTCCGATTTCAGGAGTTCAGCCAGCGTTATGCCGATTCCACGAAATCGCTGGATTTCGAAACGCGCGAGGCGCGATTGCAGGACCACAAGAACCGGCAGAACAGCATCGAACCCGGCAAACAGGACGAGGATTTGGAGGTTTGGTGGTTTTTGGCACAAAGGCGCATCATTGAGCATATTAAGGATACCTACAAGGAGGCCCTAGAACGCGGCATTGCCAAAGAACAGGCTCGCGCCGTGCTTCCTGAAGGGCTAATGACGACACGCATGTATGCCAACGGCACTTTGCGCCAGTGGATTCACTACATTGCTGTCCGCACCGATCCATCGACGCAAAAAGAGCATCGGATTATTGCAGAAGAAGCCAGAGAATTGCTCCGAAAGGAGTTTCCATCTTTGGCCGGGATTTGGGTGTTATGAATTCCATTTCTCCGATCCAGCAAGCCGCATTGGAATATGTCGAACATCATCAACAAGTTGGAGGTCCGCATTTGCGCGGATTGCGTCAGTTGTTTGAATTGGGATTGGTTACAAAAGAATATGACAAACGGACATGGTGGTATATCACTGAGGAAGGAAAGGCCGCGTTGTCTGATTTAAAACCTGTTGCGTCTTAAATATCGCAAAATATCATACACAACCCCCGGTTTATGAAGCCGGGGGTTTTTTAATGAGTGCATATATAGGGATTTCTTATAACCCCATAGAAAATTTTTATGAGAGGTAATAAACGCCTGCCTTGCATTTTATGGTCACGCCCAGCCGCTTGCGCGATTTGTTGACCACGACGCTAATGACCAATCGCCAGTTGGTTGGGAGCGTTCCTTCCGGCCAGAATAGATTTTTGATCGCATCCAGGTTCATGCCGGTTTCGCCGGCTGCGGTCAGTTTTTCCATCAGGATTGAAACCTGATTGCCGGAATTGTCTTTCAGCCCGGAGGCTCGGATATCGCCGGAGGCTTTGGCGGTTTTAAGGTCCCGCCAGATTGTTGCGGGCGACACTCCCGCATCTGCGGCAATTTCCTGCATGGATTTTCCGGCTGCATAACTGGCGCAGGAAGTTTCGATGCGGGTGAGAGTAGCTGTTCGCGTTTTCAATGGATTTTCCTTAAGTGGATGATGTTTAGCTTAATACCAAAATAGATTGCATTCCGCAAACCGAGTAAGTATTTTATCTGCGTTTCCTCCGTGATCTTCCAAACTTGCCCCGCCAATAACACTGGCGGGGCTTTTTTTGGTCTACTTCCAAACTTGCCACCATTTGCGGCGGACGCGTTTCCTGTGCAGGAAAATTTCAGCCTGCATGGATTCAATCTGCTCGCCAACATCGACCAAAGCCTGCGCCATCGTAAGCAGGCCTGTGGTGGCCGTAGAAGGCAGCCTGCTATATTCCCCGGCGCGACATGCCGCCATAATGTGCGAGGCCACAGACAAGGCTGTGTTGCCCGGCACGGCCATATTGGTTTCCCTATCCCCAAACCGGCTTATGGCTTCGCGGGAAAACTTATTTTGCGATGATGGTTTTCCGTAAGTTTGCGATTCTGCATTTAAATGGATTTTGTTCATCTCGGGTTCCTTATGCCGTGCGCCAAATGCGGACTTCATTTTGTGCAACCTTACTGGTGCCGTAATCCCATCCAGGATTTTGAGATTTCCATTTTGATGCTCCGGCTTTTGCCGAAAGAATTTTTTTTGCATCTCCTGTTACAACAAAACTATCGCCCACCTCCATTTGAGCAAATGGATATAAAATTTTTCTTCCTGGTTTAGTGGCAGCGATTAAGACACCTTTTTCGATTTTAATCATTTTACTTTTTCCTTTTTTCTGAATTAGCAAAATGAATCTATCATTATTTTTCTTTTTTATCAACATGAATTTTAGACAAATTTCGCTTTTCCCAATCCGCCATAAAAATCCATTCTTGCCAGATTGCTTGCCAAATTGATGACGAATAACGGGTTCTAAAAAAGTGAAGGAAATCAAAGAGATAATATATATATGTAGTACTTACTTCTCTTATTCGTCAATTCGTCACACCTTCCTGTCTTTCATGTGAAATTTAATGATTTAGCACCTTCTCTTTTCCCCCTCTATAAAAGAATCCTGTGCAAATATGACGAATAACAATCGCAACGAAATCGTCTTTTTATTTCAATAGGTTGCAGGCAAATCAATTTGCATCAATTTGGCATTTCAATGTGCCGCATGCCACATTGCCGGCAAAATGGTTGCTTGAACCGCAAAACATAAAAAAGCCGTTCAATTTTCATTGAACGGCTTTGCTGCGGGTCTGGCTGGCGGGTTTAATCTTCCTGCGGCGGTTCTTGGATAAACGATCCATGCACATAAGCAGCCCGCTTCACCCCGCGTTTGCCGGCGTTCACGTTTTCCACAAAATAAATATCTGACGTTTCCCGCAGCAGGCGGATGATATCTTGCCGCTCCCGATCTGGGAGGCGACCGGCTGACTGCCTGCCCATTTCGCGCAGCGTAATGCCCCTTTGTCCGGCTTGCTTCACCATGTCGCGGAACAGCTTCACTTTGGTCTCAAAAAGGCTATCGCTGATTTGATCTCGGCTGGCCTTATCCATGTTTTCGATTGTGGAGCGGGACAATGAAATTGCCCACGCCATAATGCCGGCATCCACACGCAGCGTGGACTTGTCTATGGCTGGGCCTTTGGCACCCGATACCGCTGGCGGTGCGCAAGCCCGTATGAGGGCAAATTTCAAAGCGTTTTCACCAGCGCGCACATAAAGCGCATCCATTCCACGCGCGCGGGCGGCGACCTTGGCAATGTGCATTTCGTCTTCAAATGCTTCCGACAGGTCCATTGCATCCTGGGTCATCATCACCACCACTGGATCAATAACTGGGTTGCCGCCCGCATAATTCAGAGGATTGTTGTTCAGCGGCATGGCATCCCAAGCCTGTAGCCAATCGATAATGGATTGCGGCACCGGCATTTGCTGCGGTTGAGTGCGGCGTGGATCGTTATCCCCGGCATCAAATAGCACTGCGCGGGATAGCAATCCCGAATGGATATCCTTGCTGGTAAGAGCGGAAAACAACCCACGCGGGGTTGAGCATCCGTAAAGCGATACGCAGGGCTGATCGACCGATTGCACCTTGCTGCTATCTGCGTATGATTTTGATTTGAACCGCGTATGGCTGGATGAATATAGCTTCAACAGCGTTGAAATCACGCCGGCCATATGCGATCCGGCTTTTTGGCTGTTGACGGCTGAAATCAAACTGCTGACTTCATCCAAAAGCATGACCTGGGCGGGTTGTTCCATGACGCTGGATATAATGCCGGCATCGGATGCCACTTCCTCGACGCCAATTAATTTTTCAAACAACCCCGCCGCTTGAGCCATTTCCTTGCAAGCCGATAAAGCCCGTTCTTTTCCACTGCCGGAATGCGCAACGCCGAGAATATAAACGTTGGGACGCAAACCCCAATTTTGCAGTTTCACCTTTCGGCCAATGGCAGCGCCCATGAATGCTAAAACCGCTCCCAAATTTAATGCGGGTTGAGGTTTGGCCGAAGTGGCGCAAATGTAATGGTGCATGTCATGCATGACACCAGGAAGGTCGGCATATAAAGCGGCAAACGTATCTATTTTTTTTGGGGTTTTGAGAGCCGTGAAATCCACGCGGGGAAGTGGATCTATCAGGAATTCTGGATCAGTAAGATCGGGAATGGATAAAATGCCGTCGCAAAGCATTTTATGGACAAATGCCAGCCGGTCCCGACCGGCGCAGCCATTATGAACGCAGTGGATCACAAACCCCGACGTGATCGATGGCAGGCCGGCATCCTTTACTTGGGATGCGTTGACGATAAAGGTTCCGGTGGTATCGTTTCCGCCTGTGACGTGCGCGTCATTGTGCGGGCATAAAATATGCTGCTTGACCCCAGTGCGCCTGCTGCCCAGCATATGCGGAGCGCGGGTGCGGATTGCTTTAACAATTTCAAATTCATTCGCCTTGCCGGCAGCCCATTCCGATAAATTAATCCATGTGCCATCGTTGGCGCGGTAGATCATATGATCCGCCGGCACCAGCGTAGGCTTTGCAGCCCCCTGGGCGGCTTCTAACAGCGGCATGGCGGCAGGAGTGGCGGGAACGTCCGGCAACGCCCACAGCGGGCATTCATCGCCCTCTGTGGGCAAGAATATAAATTCCGCCCCGGCTTGATGCCGGGGAAAATAAAACAAGCGGGATGTATCGACGCAAGATTGATCGTGATGCAAGCCCAGCGCGTGAGCCAATGCGCCGATCCGTTCTCGCCAGGATGCGTTGGCCACCGACTGGCTTTCATAATCGTCGGCAATCCACGGATCTTGCAGAGGTAATATTATGCGGAATTTTGGGCAGGGCTGATGCTTGACAATGTAGGAGCGAGATCGGCCATCAAGGGTTTCGTCCGCAATCCGAGCGCCTTTGAGGATGCGCGGCAAATAGCCTTTTTTGGATAGCATATAAGCTCCGATATCGTCGGTGCCGTTTTCTGCCATCCATTTATCAGCCGCTTCTGCCGCAATAACGGTGGTATCTGACAAATGGCTGTAGGTTGAGTGAACAATGCCCCGCCATTTTTTGGCAAGCAGGGCATTGCGAATTTCATCCAAGGTGTGGCCGCAATCGGCATCCAAGACCACAATATCAATTCTAACGGCTTGATCCATTCGCCGGGCGTTGCCGGCAAATGTGGCCGGCGTATAACAAGTCCCGTCTTTTTGACCAATCGCGTCTTGCGATAGCAAAGCGCCGAATTCATCAAACGTCATTGATCGTCGGTCGGTCCATCTGAATTCGGATTTTGATTTTCCGAAAGTCAAACTGATGGTTGAAACCGGCGGACGGGATGTGGCGTCAAAGTGTAGTTTAACCATCAACGTGTTTCCTCAAAACGGTGGATCGCCGTAAAGTTCCATGGTTTTTTCTTCATATGCACGGATGGCTGTTTCCAAAAAACTCATCCATTCATTATTGGTCATGGTAGCTAAATCGGTTTTGCCAATCCTGTCCAGATATGCCCCGCCTTTTTCACTGGCGGCCATCATACCTTCAATTTCAATCGGTGTAGGATCTCGCATTATGGTTGCTTCCGGCCATGTTTTCAGAATTGCGCGAACTAAATCATTCGACAAGACGTGTCGATAGGATTTCAAAGTATTTACCTTGAGGTCGAACCCGAATTGCAGCGGTTGTTTTTAGATGGCCGGCGTTTGCAGCGTCCAAGGCTTCATTAACCGTATCAGGAACGGGAATGGTTGACGCGCGCCGCAGCCACCATGAGGTAGCTTTCTGCCGAGGATATCCAACATGCTCAAAACAAATCCATTCAGAGTATTTAATCATCCCGCAATAATAATCGGCGCGCATGGTATTTGGTTTGCCATCTCGCCCGATGTGAAGCGCATATTTTGTGCTGGTAACATCCAACCATTCAATTTTAATTTGAGTCGATAGCAAGGCATGCGACGCCGCCTTGGTGTCGATTTTGATTTTTGGCGGTGGGAATTCATATGCGCACGACTGGCACATCCGAGCGGAAGCCGCGTTAATTGTCTGGCATTCCGGGCATGTTTTGCTCGGTGCCAATCCATCCCCTTCATCATCTTTGGGTTTTTTCCGGCCATCCACTTGATCGATTGGCCCATGCCGCATGGTGTTGCCGGCGAAATCCAAAACAAGGCAATTATCTTTGCCTTCTGCCAATCGAGTGCCGCGACCAATCATTTGAATATACAAGCCAACCGAATTCGTCGGTCTAAGCAATGCAATCAGATCGGTTCCTGGTGCGTCAAATCCGGTGGTTAAAACGTTGGCGTTAGTCAACGCGCGAAGTTTGCCGGCTTTGAAATCATCTAAAATTCGGTCGCGTTTAGGTGCTGGGGTCTTACCCACAACGGTTTCGCAGGAAAACCCGGTTTCTCGAATAATGTCGCGGATGTGGTGGGCATGATCCACGCCGGAGCAAAACACCAACCAGGAACCACGATCAGCACTTTGGGCAATGATTTCTTCAACCGCTTCACGGTTGACGCTATCAATATCCACCGCTGCCTCAAGCTGGCCGGGGATAAATTCCCCGCCGCGTTTGCCAACGCTGGAAACATCCAATTGCGTTTTGGTTTGCTTGGGAACAACCGGCGATAGATAGCCTTGTTCGATCATTTTGAGAATTGGCACATCGTAAGCAATATCGGTGAACAGCCGATCTTTGCCTTCATGCAGCATGCCGCTATCCATGCGATATGGCGTAGCTGTAAAACCGATGACTTTTAGGTTTGGATTAATCTGCAACAAATCATTCAAAAAATTCCGATACGTGCCTTGGTCGTTGCGACCAAGCAAATGCGCTTCGTCAATCAGCACCAAATCACAACGCTGGATGTTGTAAGCCCGCTTGTGAATTGATTGAATGCCTGCAAATAAGATTTGCGCGTTAATGTCCCGCTTGTTCAAACCTGCGCTATAAATTCCAGCCGGTGCCAGCGGCCAGGATCGAATTAATGCGGCGAAATTTTGCGCAATCAATTCTTTGACATGCGTTAAAACCAAAACCCGTTCCGAGGGAGCGCCATCCAAAACCGCGCGCAAAAATTCAGCAATGACAACTGATTTTCCAGTTCCTGTCGGCATAACAATAAGTGGATTGCCGTCATTGGCGCTGAAATATTCATACAATTTATCAATTGCCGCTTGTTGATATGGACGAAGTTCAATCATCAAACCGCATCCTTTCCGCAGCTTCTAGGGTTTCCATAGCAATCGGATGAAATGCGCGAAGCGGTTCTGCGCCTGCGTCTTTTCGTCGCAATTGTTCGGGCGTAAGTTTTGATGCGGGAGGCGGCGCTACTTTGCGTTCTCCGTTTTTTTTGTAAATTCCCAATTTAATTGCTTTATCGGTCAATGCACTGCGGCTGGTTTTCATCTTTTTGGCTATGGCTTCCAGCGACATGCCATTTTCGAGCATTTGCACAAAACTTATTTTCGTCAGCGCATCGCGTGATGGCAGACCAGCCGAATGCCGGTAAGCAATAGCCGAAGCGCGCGTTACGCCGCATGCTTGCGCGATTTTATCAATCGGATCGCCTGCTTCCCACATTTTGGCAAAAAGCGCGTATTTTTCGGAATTCCAGACATATGTTTTTCGACCCACGTTATTTTCCTTCGTCGTTCCAAACCGTGCCATCAGCCCGGCGGTAAGATATCCATGATCCGTCATCAGCAGCATCGAATTGCTCGCCCGCCACAAAATCCGGGATAAATCTATGATCAACGCATCCCGCTTTTTGCTCGCCAAGGCTTAACGCCTTTCCATGTTTTTCGCAAGACCATTTACCATCAGCGATGGGCGTGGAATGCATGCAAGACCGGCAATGTCGATCAGGCGGCTCATTGCGCCAGCATGCGGCATGATGATCGCAAAATCGGCATTCGTGCCAAGTTTCGGTGTTGGCAATGCGTTCCAACGGTCGCGGAGAATTGATAATGCGAGCAGCTTTGGCAACAAGCCTTATGCCTTCCGCCGGATCGGCATGAATGCGTTCTTGATAAATTTCATCAGTGTCTTTGCAAACCGCAAGATACATCGCGCGTTCAATGTGGGCGAGATGCATGTAAGTTTGCATTTGCGCCCAATGCCTTGGTTTGGATTTTTGAACCCCGTCTTTTTTCAAACTGGCAAAGGATTTTAAGCTATGCGTTTTGAATTCCAGCAGATGCCATGTTTTGGGTGCTTCAGGCAGCCCCAGGCAGACGCCATCCATACTTCCACCAAAATGGCCGGTTTCATCCCTAACACGCCATTGTTGACCGTTATTCGGATCAACCGACATGACGGTGACGCCAATGTTGCGAAGGTCTTTGACGAGCCGATTTTCTTCCAGATTTCCGGTATCAAAAAGTCTAAGCATGCGACCACTGAAATCGGATTTTGTCGTCCAATGGAAAGAATACCAAAGCGATCTTTCACAAGAATCGCCAATAAGCGAGCCGCCTAAATGCTCACGAAATCCGTTGTCTGCTTTGGCTACGTATGATGCATAAATCGCATCAACAGTTTGCTGTTGACGCGGCGGTATCGGTGCCATGATTTTTCCCCCGATTTTCCAAAACTGGCGGGCAAAAGCCCGCCAGGACGCCATTGGAAAATCTATTTGCGCCAGGGAGCGGCGCTGGTCTTAGATGCCTGTGCTTGTGGTGCGGCAGCCGGTTGATGGCGTGGCGCGGAGGCAATGCGTCCGCTCACCGCTTCATATCCCCGGATTTCGTTTTGTGCTTCGCGCAAAACGCCATTGCGATCAGGGCCTGCCGGCTTTACGCGAACAGTGATGGTCATTGGAATGCCGTGCAATTGCTCGCTATCTGAAACCAACATTTTGCCTGTCGCGTGGCAAATGGCCGAAAGCGCCTTTTCCGCAATTTCGACTGCTTGCTGATTTCCATTGACAAGATTCAAGCGATCAAACAATCGGCGGTTAGATTGAGGTCCTTCCGTAATTGCGAGTTCCATCCAAAGATATTGCCCATTCCCATCCTTTGTGTCCCGCATTTCGCTGTTGACGATTTCGGCGGTATATTTACCAGCCGGCACGACTTCCATCGCTGTCGCGGGAGCAACGCTGTTGGCGTTAAAGTCCATTCCAAGGCTTGCCATTTTCTTCTATTCCTGGGTCAGAGTTTGATTGTAATAAGGGACGTATTCAGCAATTGCCGCCCAATCGAGCGGCAAAGTGTCCGGCATGTCATAACGGTTTTTTGCCAGGAACGCTGGGCGTTCCACGGAGTAAAGTAACCGATCAGTTCCGCCGACTGCGCGCGTGACTTTTTTGCCAAACCCAGCATCAGATTTGACGGTTGTAACGCGGTAATTGGCAAACAGAACCGCATCAACGTGTTCTTGCACTAGGCCAGAAGCGCGTGAATGCAATTTAATGACATATCGATCATACGGTTCGTGTTCCGGGGAATCAAACCGCTTGATTTCAGAGTGGGCAATCATCACGACTGCCATGTTTTTATCGTCGCGCAGAGCATTAAGCCCATCAAAAAAGTTGCGCCATTGGTCAGATGCTGCGGCATAGCCTTTGCCGTAGCCGGGAGCCTCGATATCTTTCCAGCCGTTTTCCTGAGCCGTGTGCGCCCAAATCATGGGTTCCAGCCAATCTAAACTGTCAATGACCACGGTTTGATAATCGTGGTCTTCCGCATAAAGGGAACCAATGGCCGAAAGCACATCGTCAAAGGATTTCATCAAACCGAAAGTGTCGCGCGGGATGCTGCCCATGCCATCTTCTGTTTGAATAAAAATAGGGTTAGGAGCGCCAGCCGCTAAACTGGTTTTTCCGATACCGTGAACCCCATAAGTTAGGATGCGCGGCGGTTTGGGAATATTTCCCCGTTTAATGGAAGAAAGGGAAATCGCCATTATTTTGCGTCCTTGTTGACGAGTTTATATGTCGGTTTCCCTGTCGCCATTGTGCGATGTGGTTCAAACATTTTTTGCAGCGACGACGGCCAAGCCTTATATGCAGCTTCCGAAATGTCGCGTTTTAGTTTGATATAATCGCTGGTAGGTTCGCCCATTTCGGCCAGTTTGGCTTCCAGTTGCTGCAACCCGTTTTGATCCCAATCAATTTTCTTGGGAAGATCAGCAATAACCGTATAGGCACCTTCAATAATTCGCACGGTGCCGGTATCAACACCTTTGGCTTTGCGAACAGCGGTTGCCACCGAGTTAAAGCGTTCGTGCATAGCCGAATTCATTAGTTCGTTTAGTTTTTTGCTTTGCGCCACCAATTCGGCAACGTCTTCCAGCAACCCGGCAATCAGATCGATATCGAGATTTGCAATCTCGATCACGGTCATGCCACCAGCTTGCGCCAGAGTTATGCGATTTGTGTTCATTTTGTCCTCACATGATAAAAAAAGGCGGGTAAGTTTTTTTGCCCTTTCGTTGTTGTCCTGATGCAAGATTTAACGGTATTGCATCCGAGTCGCAATAGCTAAATGCGCGCCATCACGATTTTTTTAACGCCACCCATCGAGCAAGCAGCGCGGCTTCTGCCCGGCCATCATTTTTGACCAACGCAAATTTATCTGCCGCCCCCGGCCAGAATCGGGTTGCCATCATGCGGGCAACGCCTTTGTCTTTAGAAACGCCTGCGCCAGCTTTCCATGTTGCGGCTGGGATAATTTGCACCGGGAATCCCAAAGCCGTTGCAGCGCCTTCTAGGAGGCCGGCTGAATATCCAAAATTAAACATAGATGCCACGCCTTGTTTAGGCCGAGATGCAACGCCTTCAATGACAACGCAGGAAACCGAGCGGGTTTTCATTAAAGTTACCAATCCGGCTGCGGAAATTTTCTTTTTTCCCCGCACAACAATTATTGGAACATCAACTGCATCAATCAAAATGCCGTCAGATGTGACCCATGCCAAAGCGCCAGTGACGCCGGGATCGATTGCCAAAATAATCACTTTGTTTGCTCCTTAAAGGTTTATCATTTTGATTGGCGGAGATATGCCGGTCAAGGGTTGACATATTCCGCGAAAGTTGCAAGGCTGTTTATACCAACAGGAGGACATAATGACAGTTGATGATGTGATTGCGCTTATCAAAAAGGCTCAAACCCGAAAGGACCGCATGCCAACGCCGGGCGAATTGCTGGTGATTGAAATTGAACGATTGCGGGAAATTGAGAAAAAATACAAGGCGGCATTTAATGACGCGAGTTGATCCCCCGTTGCCACTGCTGACGCCCAAAGGGAAAGCAATGGCGCATTTCGTTATTGATTACGGTTATGAGCATGATTTGATGTGGGTATGCTTTCAAGACGACAGCGGGGAATGTTGGACTTGGCGCAATGACGCAGTGCGCATGGGCGATAATTTAACAGCCAGGGGAAAATGACATGGGCGTGTTTTCAATGGCGGTCATTGCCTTGCTCGGCACGACGGTGATCACACCGCCCGAGCGCGTGTTTGCCAATAGCGACATGTGTATTGTTGCTAGAGATGCCACAGCAGCCGATTTAAAAGCGGCTGGTGCCACGATTTTATTGGCTCGATGCGATTTGCGGCAATTGGCAGAAATCCGCCGATGATTAAACCATTGCCAATTAAATCGTCCAATCGCCGGTCAAATGCTCACGATTTGCCGCAACCTTTGCCGGCAGCCGGTCAATGGTGGCACACACCCGATGGAGATTGGCGTTTTATCTACAAAATTGACCGCAATGGCGATGTGTTTTGGAAAAAACCCAATGCCGTCAGATCGTTTTTAACTGAACCGGACCATTTTTATCGATGGATCAGAACCCACAATGCCTACATGGTTAAGGAATACACCAAATGAACGCCAATGATGTCTTATCTAAAGCCAAGCACATCATTGAAGGTGGCCGGTCTAAGCACGGAGCGGAAAATAGTTTTGAATTGATTGCTAAATTTTGGTCGGTTTATTTGAAATCTGCAACAAAATTGCCGCAAGACATTGATGCTTCCAATGTAGCGCAAATGATGGTTTTGCTAAAAATCGCCCGCAGCGCATTTGGAGAATACAACCCGGATGATTTTATTGATCAAGCCGGATATGCCGCTTGGGCAAGCGAACTAAAAGCAGAAAAAGGAAAAAACGATGAAAAAAATTCCAAAAATTAAATCTAAAATGATCGGCAAAATTGCTGGTTTGTTGTTGTTTTGCGCGGTCACGCCCGCGCATGCGGATACTGGAATTGCGTCCTGGTATAACAGAGGCCACATTACCGCCAGCGGAGAGCGGTTTAATAACCATGCTATGACGGCTGCTTCAAAGCATTTGCCGTTTGGCACTATGGTGCTTGTTACCCGCAAAGACAATCACAAACAAATTGTTGTTCGCATCAATGACCGTGGCCCGTTTCGTCGTGGCCGCATTATTGATTTAACAGAAGAAGCAGGCAAGAAATTGGGCATTGGTAAAAAAGGCGTTGCGCATGTAACGGTGACGGTGTTGCGTTGAAACAAGTTGCAGTTATTCGGCCTGCGTTAGAGGTCGGTCAATGGTGGTATCCTGCTGACACTTCTCGCAAGGCTTATCACGTCAATTCAATGATTGGGAATTTAATTTACATCAACCGGGAGCAGGAAAAACCGATTTGGATTAGCGTTAGCTGGTTTCATAAATGGATTGAAGTGGAAAAAGCAACACTTCACATTCCGATTTGATTTTACCGCTTTCGGTTTTTCAGCATCAACCAGCAACAACCTCAAGCACTCGGTCATCCGAAGCATCAATGGCTGCGCGGATGATGCGGGGCAGGATCACGCAACCATGACTGGCTGTGTGGTTCATGTCGTTGTTGTCGCCATGAATTAAAAAGCCGTCGCGCTCAAAAGTATTTGTGCCCACTTGCGGGGTCAGACGCATAGCCACCGGCCCGCACTGCGGATGCGTAAAAGCCGGACCAATATCATAGGTTCCAACCGGAATGGGGCCAACGTCCGCAATGTTTTGTTCAGCGGGATTGTCCAAACCATCAGCAATGCCAGAATATCCAACGCCAACCATTTCGCCATTTTGCGATAACTTTCCGCTCGTTTGTTCATAAACCCACGTCATTTGCAATTCGCCTTCCATTTTTCGTTGTGGGCGAGAATTTCGTCAGCCGTTTCCGTGGTCAGCACGTCCTGCGCGCCAACGTAAATCGGTCGCACCCACAGGCAGCCGGTATCGGTGGCAATGCCCGGCTTCGGTGCGCATCCTGTCAGCAAAATCACGATGGGCAACGCGATAACTAATTTCATTTGGGCCGCTCCCAGTCTTTGCGTAACTCGGCTTGCGGATTGGCGTCTTGCCAGATTGTTTGGTCAATCCGCGAGCTATTTTGCATCACGGTCGCCGCTCGCTCGGCTGACGCGCTGGCGTCTTCCGCTTGGCCTTGTGCGATTCCTTCCACGCGGATTGAGTGGACGTAGAAAGCCGCGCCGACAACCAATCCCAGCACCACGACGGCAGCCGCAATGTATTTAGCAAACGGTTCAGCCAGCATTGCCAGCATTGGACCCTCCTGGCTCGGTGGATTGTTTGATTTTTAGATTAGCCGCGCCGCCCGTAAGAATTGCGGCCGCACCAGCAGCCCAAGTGACGGGATCAAAATTTGCATGGCCAGAACCATAGGCCCAGCCGCTTATTGCTACGAACGAAACACTTATCTGCGCCCACAAAATCCGCCCCAAATCGAAGGTGGTGTTGTCGGCAGAGGTAAACAGGTGGGTGAAAAACTTTTTCACTTATCCGCCTTGTCGTCCAGCTTGTCGAATATCTTATTCAGCATTTCCTTGATTTCTTTAAGGTTGCTGTTGAATTCGGTTTTCTGAACGTAGTTCGTAGGCAATGAAACCTCAATGCCTTTGATGTCTTGCTGCAAGTCCCGAATGGACTGATAGAGTTGACGCGCAACCCACCCAACAATCGCCAGTATGGCTCCACCAACGAGGTTAATAGCGGTTTGCGCGTCCATCTGCGTCGCTCCCGTTAGGCCGCTGGCGGGGTTTCGGCTGCCGGCGCAGGCGTTTCGGCTGCGGTGTTGTTCAACGCCTGCTGCCCGTGGCTTTGAAGTTTGGCGATCAAGCCGGCGACTTCTTTGAACGGGCGTTCAGCCAGTGCGATCAGGATGGAGTTAAGTTCTTCAACCGTGTGTTCGATTGTTACCAAAACAGACGACATTACAAATCTCCCGATTTAAGCGCGTTGCTGCGCCGTCAGACCATAAATTATTCGCATCGCCGCCGCAATCGAAAGCAAATGGTAATTCAAAAACGGCAATCTACGGGAACATGAAGAAGAAGTTGGTGGTGTTGGTAACGGCAGTGGAAGTGTAGGTGAAGACCACAATGCCTTGAGCGCCACTCCCAGGCCCCGTCGTGTTCAGTTTGTTACCAGCCCCACCACCGTATAGCCCGCCAGAACCGGCATTTGGCGCAGACGCACCAGCGCCGCCGCCGCCACCGCCCGGTCCAGCTAATGCGCCGTCACTTGTTTGCGTCCATATGTTTCCTGTTCCACCATTGCCGCCGGCTTGCGCCCCAAGGTTGGCCCCCGATCCGCCGCCACCGCCCGAGTTCAACCCACCAGTTTGGCCGGCTGTGGTCGCCGTTGCGCCCGCGCCACCATTCGCACCACCACCCTTACCGCCGCTGGTTGTAGAACCGTTTCCGCCAACGCCTAATCCATTTGGAGCGCCGCCGCCGCCTTGGCCGTAACCGGAAGTTGTAATGTAGGGCAGACCACCCGCGCTGCCGGAAGCGGAAGGACCGCCGGCACCGCCACCGCCGCCAGCACCACCATTGCCGCCACCTGCACCACCAGACGTTTTGGTGGAACCAACGCCCGAAGCCGCCGCACCGCCTGCGCCGCCAGATGAACCAGTCCCATAAAGGCCGCCCTTAGCCAATACACCTTGTGATGTGAGCGTAGGCGCTGCGTTACTTGATGCGTTCGCCCACGTATCGCCACCATTGGTTAAAGCGCCACCGCCAGCGCCGACGCTGACGTAAACAGTAGCGCTGGCAGCAATAGACCTGTCTGAATTAGTTATTTTAGAATAAGCGCCAGCGCCCGCAGCGCCGATAAGGCCCGAGGTGGCTGTATTTGAACCCGCACCGCCACCGATAACCTCAATACTCCACGGCGTACCCCAATCGCTGGGCGTGGTGAAAGTTGTGCCGGAGGTTACGAAGACGGTTTTTGTGGTCATGGGCTGAACGTCCCGGTTGCAGGGTCATACGTCCAGCCGATGTTGCAAGGCGGGCCATTGGTTACGTCGATCAATTCACAGCCATCGGGTGGCGGATCGGTCGCAGCATCAGCAACAATCAAGTTGAGGACGATCAACGTCTGAAGGTCAACAACAGCGGCAGTCATTACAGCGTCCCCACAGCCAGAACATCCCAATACGTATCCGCCGAGTTATACACGCAACCAATATAAGCCACGCCGGTTGTGGCATTGCTGGGTGTAGCAGTTGGCAACGTCACACCGATAACGCGATAGGCCCCGGAAGTCGTCGTCCAAGTGATCGTCTGCGCCGTCACCGTGCCGTTGTTCTTCACCCGCAGCATCAGTTTCTGGCCGTCAGTCGGCGTCCCAGAAGGTGCGGCGATGGTCAAGGTGCCTGTGGCGATAACTTCATATTGGTCGGAACTATCGCCCGTAGGTGTAACCGTGCCAGTTGTTGTTACGGTGTTGACACGCGGGGTGACGCGCTTGTTGGTCAGCGTGTCAGTCGTAGCGCGCCCCACAAGCGTGTCGGTGCTAGTCGGCAGCGTCAGGGTGCCGGTGTTCACGATGGTGCTGAAGATCGGCGCGGACAACGTTGGGCCTGTCCCAAGCACGTTAGCACCAGACCCTGTGCTAGTCGTGACGCCC
>Ga0208738_1000198_pt1 | contig 18579 bp, 30 predicted proteins | sample CryBogCBE21Jul09_FD_184561 | JGI IMG/M metagenome (GOLD analysis project Ga0208738, IMG submission 184561) | Freshwater microbial communities from Crystal Bog, Wisconsin, USA - CBE21Jul09 (SPAdes) | ecosystem: Environmental > Aquatic > Freshwater > Lake | place: Crystal Bog, Wisconsin, USA... | reverse complement strand
ATCCACTATAGTCAGCTTGATAAGGTGGGGTTGGAGGTATTGCTACAGCTGGAGTGTATTTATTTGGGTCATACTGGAATTTAGCAAGATTGCCACCAGTATATGGTTGCGTTACGCTGGTTGGTATCCCGTAATGCTGGGCATCGTTTTTAAGCAAAGCCATTAAACCAAGACCGCCTGCACCATATAAAGCAGCGTTTGGAATACCTGAAATAAGGGAAGTACCACCACCCATACCAGCTAAAACAGAACTGGCTGCGGGCGTTAAAACTCCGGAGCCGGTAGCGCCAGCGCCGGCAGATAAACCAGTAGCTCCAGCAGCACCAGCATTAAACCCAATACCACTGCCACCAGCAGTAATGCCAGGTGCGCCAGCAGCTGTTAAACCAGAGCCAGCGCCAGTAGTTGCAGCGGTAGTTCCAACAGTTCCGGCCGTAGTGCCTGCTCCAGCCCCAGCTCCAGCTCCAGCTCCAGCACCGGCTCCAGCCCCAACACCTAAGCCAGCAGCAGCAGCGCCACCTAAACCACCTAATAAACCAGTTTGTAATGGGTTGTAGCCAAGCAACGCACCGCCTAAACCACCCATACCAGCTCCAACAAGACCCGATCCAAGCATAGTGGAGCCAAGAACAGCACCTTCACCACCAAGCAAAGCAGGTGCTGCATAAGGCGCGGCAATAGCTGTACCGGCTACTAAAGCCAACTCTAAAGGGTTATTTAATAGGCCCCCGCCTCCGCCACCGCCGCCACCTGACATAGTCTATCCTTTACTTTTTGCTAATTTTAGCATTTAAACTGCCGTTCCACTAGCGTTTATCCACTTAGTTCCTGTCCACCAAATAGGCAAACCAGACCCCGAATTTAAACTTGTATCAAAAAACTGCTGCCCAACCTGTAACTTTGACGTAGGTCTTTGGATTGTAGTCCCTGAAGCGGGTATCGCATAGCCTTGGGTATAGTTATCTAACTGGGCAAAATACAGCCGTAATGCGTTATTAATCTGGTCCTGATAAGCTTGCTGATAATCCGTGGGCGCAATAGGTAAGTTAGGCGACGTTGTTGGCCTAATCTGCCCGTTATACGTTTGATACTTTGGAATACTCATTTTATTCTATCTTCTGCCATCTGGGCGAATATCAATACGGGGGCTACCTAGTTGCCAAGCTACACCAGTGCCAGTAGACTCAATTCTAAACGCCATTTGACGCCCTCTTAGACGAGTATAAACCTGCCCAGTAAACTGCTGAATTGTGTATTGCGGTGCAACAGTGTAGTTTTGTGCGCTTTGTACTTGTGGATTATCTGCTTGTCCGTATGCAGTACCAGAGTTTTCCCGCGGTTTTACGGTCATCGTTACAGCTGGCTGGTTAGTAGTAGAACCATTAAAATTAACGTCAGGCAGTATTCTCCAAACAAATCCAAAATTGTGCCCATCACCAATATCAAAGTCTGAGGACTGAACATAAGAGTCTATAGGTAGGGTTGCGGTTGTTGAATTGTCGTCTGTTCCATTTTCGTGGTAGAGCAATCTGCCGTTATAGTCAGCGGCAATAGGGTAAGGCTGTGTACCGGTTTGAGTCCAAGCAGTGCGCCCCATTGTTCCATAGTACCAAACACGGTCAAGGTAGTTATAGATAACATATTTGTTAACCGCCGTACCATTACCAGATTTACTTACGTAGAACCACCATACTTCATTAAACGCTTCATTAGCCCCAGCAAATACTTGGTAAGCTTGGTCTGTATTAATATCGTCAAAAATGTATTGGCGCAAGGCACAAGGCAGAACCTCAACACGACCAGAGTACATATAGAATCGGTCTTTACCCATCCAATAAGTCACGTTGTTAATCGTAATCATAGAATTAGGCGACATAATGGATATGTTATCCATCAAAATCTGGAAGCCCCATACGTAAGGCGCGCCAATATACTGCATAGAATAAATAGCAGAATCAGTCCATACTAAAATCTCTTGGCGTGTTGCACGGGCGCCCATAATATAAGAGCCGTTAGTTAACGTAAATTCGCCTGATTGGTTAGTTACTTGTGGAATCCATTGATAAGCATTAGCTTGGTCTGACCAACGAACTAATAAAGGATTAAACGTAGAGTTAGGCGTACCGGGTACATATGAATTAGAACCAAATGCAATAACAAATTCTTGAATAGCTGAAGTAATAACTTGATAGGTTTGGTTTGGTACAAATGCACCTGAATAAGAATAGCTATAGTTACCCGAACTAGCGGCCGTTGTTGTATTGTTAATTGTTGCCGCGCCAGTTACATTGTTTATTGACAATACATAAGTTCCTGCGGGTATACCTGAGCCTGTAATATAAGAATATGGGTATACATAAGGTGCGTTTGCTGAGGTGACTGTAATTGCATTAGTACCTGAACTAAATGTAGTTGCATCTGTAAGAAGCGTTGTATTATTAGCTAAATTTTTTAAATACTGGGCACGAGTACCAACACCGGTAGAGTCTTGCCAATAAAAAATAGGGCCGCCACGAGGAGCAATAACAAGGTCAGCACCAAAGTTATCGTTAGACCAAAGGCGCAACTGTTGGCCAATACCAACAGAGTAGCTTGAACCCCATGTACCACGACTCCAAGGACCTGCGCCCCAGCCTGTACCAATACTATAAACATCAAGACCGCTAGGATACTCATATGCCGCAGTTACTGTACCGCCGCCCGTAGCTGATGTTGCTGGGCTAGTAATGGTAATTGTATAGGTAGTTGAACTTACTACCGTTTGAACTTTATAGTCTCCACTAATAGTTACACCACCAACAGCAGAACCGCCAGAAAATGTAACGTAGTCACCTGCACCGGGATTATAGGATGCGTCAGTTACTAAAACAGTATAGGCGTTACCCCCGTAATTAGTGGTAAAAGGGTTTGTAAGAGTGTCAGTTTGTATAATAGGCGTAATGTCGTTATATAGGCCACCAAAATAAATGTAGTACTTGGTGCTTGTGCCTAAACCAATATATGTATTACCCGCACCAGCATCGCCATCTAACCAAATCCATAATGAACGACAGATGCCGCTAAATTGACTATTAGATACTTGTGTCCAACCGCCAATTTTTTCTGGAAAACCAGAACGAAAACGAATTTTATCGCCGTCATACCATCCGCCCTCATTGGAGTAGTCTGTGCCTTCACGGTTTAAACCCGGTCTAAATTGTAGTTTTTGTAATGGCATTAGTAAGTATCCAGTATCTCTTTGGCTGCATCAATTTTAGCAATTCTATCGGCTAAACCCAATAGGCCGCCGTTAATTCTTTTGGTCATCTCAGGGTAATCCCGTTTATCCGCTAAATCGTTTAATCCTTTTTTGTTCCAAAACCACCCTGCCGATAAAGCCGCATACTTTGGCTGTACTAAAAGTTCAGGATTATTAATTAAATCCAAACCCAAAGCTGCCCCACACGCTGTATATGAATCTCGGCCCGTAATGCCTATTAATCCTCTACCAAAAAACTTCCAACCATCGCCTTCTTCTGTATTTCCCATGCGTCCTGCATATACTTTGTTTGCAATTTTTTTTGGATTATTTGCAAATTGTTCAGCCACATCTGCACTAGGAAATCTTGAGGGCCATGTACGCATAAGTCCATCGGCAGAGTAATGAAGGTTCTCTTCCAGAGTTCTGAAATTGTTTGACTCATGTTGGCACTGTCCTATAAAAGCTGCTTGTCTTTGTGTTGTCGATATGTTGTACTTAATAAATGTGTCAGTTAAAGGCTTAAACCATTCTTCACTTATACCCAGTTTTTCTAATTGCTGCGGACTCATTTAACACTCAACTGCTCTGTAATCCACTGCTGAAGCGTTACTGCTTGGAGGGTTGTGGCTGCGCAATCTGAAGCAAGTTGATTGTAGGCGGCGATTGCATCAGAGAGCTTGGTGGTTGAGGAAATGCCGGACACTGCACCGGTACCTGACTGGCGCACCCCGTTAGCATAATACTGGCGCAACATAGCAAGCTTCGCATCATATTCATCTTGGATTCCTTTAGTAACTAACGCCTGTTGTTTCTTGATTGACTCATTTTCCGCTTGTTGTTTCTCAACGATAGCTTGTTGCGCAAGCTTGTAAACAGTAAAATCCCTATCGCGAGTATGCCAGCCAGCGAAAAACACGCCGCATACAAAAGCAACAAGTAATGCAATTTTGATTGCAGTTCCATAACTAGAAAATAATCCCGTAATTAAAGACCACATTACTGCTCCTCTGGCTCAGTGCCTTTTTTCATCATTAGCCCAAAACCGTGAGCGCCGACAATAGCTGCTGAACCCATATAAAACTTTTCAATATCAAATAGACCAGTATGTACGGCATTAAAGATTAAGCCGGCAGTAAGAACTAAACTAGAATACAACAACGACCAACGCACAATATCATGCGTCTGGTTATCTTTACCAGTAAGAAGGTCATTAAGTATTTTGTTCATGGTTATCGTAATGTCCACCAATTAGAAATACCCATACCTACACTACTACCTCCAAAATCTACATAAAATGTTTGTCCGGGAGGGACAATAAACGATATCCAAGGGTTGTTATTACCTGTTCCGCTAAAAAAACCAGCATTAGCAACTTGTTGTCCATTTACGTAGCCATTGATTTGTTTATTACCATTACCACCAGAATTGGTTCCAGTAACAGAATGCATAATTGGGTAGCTATTGCTATTGGTATAAGTTACACCAGAGGTATATCCATCTGCATACCAATTTTCACCAGTAATACCTAAACCTAATTTAATACCAGAAGAAGCAAAGTTTGCGGTAGTTAATACAGTATTACCATTTGCCGTTACACCGCCTGTACCAGTAAGATTCAATACATTACTAGAAGAAGCTGAAATATAACCATATTGGGTTGCCCCAGCATTATCAGTAAATTGAACTATTGAATAACCGCCAGAAGCATTAGCTCTAACTTGTATTGCACCAGAAGAGCCAACATTAGGTGTTACACAAGTAAGTGGATATACGTTTTGTATTGACCCACCAGTAATTGCTACAGCATTAGCGTTTTGGGTAGCCATAGTACCCAAAGTACCTACTTTAGTTTGAACAAAAGCAGTAGTAGCAATATTGGTAGAATTATCACTAGATGATGGAGTTGGTGCTGTAGCTGTTCCAGATAAAGTGGTAGTTCCAGTAACTGAAAGATTTCCAGTAACAGCGCCGTTTCCTGATACGCTTAAATTACCAACGTCGGCAATACCAGATGCAGTCAAAGTACCATTTACATTAAAGTTACCGGCTGAACCTGTTTGGGCTGAGTAAAAGTTTGTACCGTCTGTATAAACTTGTGCAGTAACGCCATTAGGTATAGTTACAACAGAACCGGTAGAAGCCCCAATAGTAATAGCATAACCCCCGGAAGTCTGGTTAGAAATTACATACATCTTAGGTTGGTTTAATGGGGCTACAATTTGGTAAATTCCTGAGTTTGTACCCTGAACAACAAGCACCATGTTGCGAGCTTCGTCTGATACGCCGTTAAGGTTTGTAAGCGTGTAATTAGCGTTAGACATTGTAATAGTCTGAACACCAGCTACAGCCTGTTCAATTAAAGTCCAGTTGGTATTAGTAGTTGTACCCCAACTACCTGATTGTTCGCCGTTTCCAATTTCTTGGATTTTTAACGAAGTTGTATATGTTGATGCCATGTTTTATCCTTGATTGTCGTTAACTGGAGTCCAGCCTGGGTTTTGTACATCGTTAATTTGGGTCCAGCTTCCACCCCCAGCATTACTAATTGCTGTCCAAGTTGTAGTTTGGTTATCGTTAATTTTAATCCATCCACGGGGGAATTGCGAGTCCAACATATAAAATGCTTCGGTAATAGCATCTAGATATGCTGCCTTAGCCGTTGGTGTGTCTGCCAAATTAAGGTTTTCCGTAATAGCTTCTAGGAACTGCGCTTTAATTGTTACAACATCGGTAATAGCAAAATTCTCTACAATGGATAGGAAAAATACCGAAATAATGGTTTCTTGGTCTGCTAAGTTAGCATTTTCTTTAATAGCCGTCGCAAACTGGGCAGCGATAGATTCGGCATCTCCCACGGTAAGCGCTTCGGTAATAGCGGCAGCAAATCCAGCTTTAATTGTTGGGGTGTCTGCTAAACCACTATTTTCAGTCAAACTTTCTAAATAACCAGCGGCAGCGCTTAATACGTCGGCTAAAGTTGTAGCCTCAGAAATAGCTTGTAAAAATGTTGAAGTTTGAATACTACTGTCGGCTAAGTTACTATTTTCAGAAATGGATTGGGCAAACTGGGCAGCAATAGATATTACGTCCGCCATTGTAGTAGCCTCAGAAACAGCGGTGGCAAACTGGGCCGTTATATTGTCTATGTCATTTATATTACTATTTTCGGCTAGGCTTTGTAGGTATGCTGCAGTAATTGTCTGGATATCTAGGACGCTGTTAATTGGCTCCGTGCGGGACTCCAAAGCAGCAAAATACTGAACGCTAGAATCGGCTAGGTTTGAGTTTTCCGATATGCTTTGTAATAAAGTTGCGGTTATAGCTTCTGCATCTGCTAAGTTTAAGTTTTCTGTAAGGCTTTGTAGGAGCGTGGCTGTTATAGCAGCTGAGTCGGCCATCCCAGAGTTTTCATATACTGCACCAATAAACTCCCCTGCTAGTAGGGGATAGTCGTTCATCACGACGTTTTCGGTTAGGCTTTCTAAAAAAGCAGCTGTTATGGCTTCAGAGTCTGCCAAGCCAGAATTTTCAGTCAACGCTAAAACGTAAGCATTTCCACCTAATGATGCAAAAGAAGATTGAGCAAAAGCTGCGTATCCAAACATTACCCTGCAACTTCCATAACAGTAATAGAAGATGATGTTCTAGGATCATATAAAGATGTATTTCTATCATTAACGCTTCTATTTACATAACCGTAGTTAGCACCGCCACCGTTTACCATCATTTGAATTTTATATGTTGTAGCTGAAGTTGTAGCTGGAGAGTCTAAATATGTACCGCTCATGTTTAAAATACCATAAGCACTAGTTACACCGTTTACAGAAGTCGTTTGGGGTCTAGAACCTGCAGCATCGCCAACAAAAATTGGGGTTGAGTTTCTCACCAACTGCATAAATATTCCTTGGGCAGCAGAATCTACACCGCAGTTAAATTGGTACATAACAAGAATTTTGCTTGAAGTAGACCTAGGAGTTATTGATACAGATAATCCAGTAACGTCAACATAAGTAGTTGAGTTAGTGCTAAATGTAGCAGCTGTTAACGCTGTGCTTTGGACTTGTAAAATAGCCCCTGTACCAAGCATACCTGTTTGTACGGTAGTTAAACTCATGGCAATATCCAAGATTTAGTTGTTTCGTCCCACCAATATGGTTTTCCATCAGTAGGCATTGGGATTGGTGCAGTCCATACATTATTTACTAATGTCCAAGACGGATATGGTTGTGGTTTTATAAACACCCCATCAACATAAGTCCAACCGGGTCCAGCAATATCAGACTGAACTGCAATATAAGTTGGGTCTAAGCCCGGAATAGGTTGAACTGGTTGTTCTTCATAGTCAATAACATTAACTACATTTGTACCAGAAATAATTGCGTATCTTTGCATAGTTAATCCTAAAAGAAAGCAGTAATATAAATAACACCAGAACCGCCACTTCCTCCATTTACACCACTACCAACGTTACCACCAGCACCGCCAGAAGCTACGGAATAAGAATATGTAGAAGCAGGAGAAGTTATATAAAACTCAGCGTATCCTCCAGCACCGCCACCACCTGCTCCATATGGTTGACCAGTATTTGAACCACCACCAGCACCACCTCCGCCACCAGTATTAGGTTGTCCATTAGTACCGCTTACGGCATTTGAACCACCTTGACCACGACCTTCGCCACCAAAAGCTGACGCTCCGCCATTACCGCCCCAAGCTCCATTCGATGGGTTTGCGTTAGGTCCACCATAACCACCAGCTACTACTAACCCTACTGCGCCAGTTGGTAAAGAGCCTCCACCACCAGCACCACCGTTATCGTTTACGGAACCTGGACCGCCACCATTAGCTGCGCCACCAGAACCAAAAGTTGTATTACCACCAGTAGAACCATTTCCAGAACCGCTACTATATGCTGTCCCTCCACCTCCACCTCCGCCTACCATTTTTACATATAAGTAACGGCAGTTAGTTGGGGTTGTGTAAGTTCCAGAACCAGATGTGTATACGGTAATTTGGGGTGTGCTTCCAACTGTAACTGGGTTAGTTAAAGTAACACCAGTCAACCCGCCGCTTGTGGTACTAAAAGAACCTGTAGATGCTAAATTAGCTGCTTGTGTCATTATTTATCCTAATAAGTGACCAGTAAAATAATTTTCTAAAGTAGATGCCGCATACAAAGTTCCAGTTGTAATATAGACATCCATGTAATCGCCTACCGCTAAAGTTATGATGTAGCAAATAGGAGTTAACAAATAATTTGAAGATTCCCCACCAGCTTGTGCGTAGTTTTGCCCATTTTTTCTTAAGTTAAAATAATATCTACCTGTACCAGTTGCCATCAAAGCGGCAGTAAATAAATATCTACCTGCTACAGTCGCTGTAAATCTTCCTGTAGATGGGTTATAACAGTTTCCAATATTTGTTAATACATTTGTAAAAGTAATAACGCTATTTGTTGTTGCAAAACTTCCTGTTCCGTTTGTATAAGAAGTAAATGAAATTTGGCTTGGCATAGATGTAACCCCGCCAAGAGTTAAGTTGCTTGCTAATTGAGAAGAACCTACAGCACCATTTGCCAAATAAGTAGAACCAACACTACCAGCCGTTGCAGGAATAGCGTTTAATACTGATGATACATAAAAGCTCTGCGTAGTAATAAGGTCACCAGCGGTAGCGCCAGTAGCAAGGACCACGGTTGTACCGTTAGTAGCAGTGTAATCAGCAGAACCAAGTAAAACTCCGTTGCGATAAACACTAATAAATCCTACTGTATAAGATGGTGGGGTAAAAGTTGTTTGGTTGGCTGTAGCTGTAAATTCAGTTACAGTTCTATAAGCTGTAGTGGTTACGCCAGATGCAGGGATGCCGAGATAGCGGGCTGAAATATTGCCAGTACCGGTTGGGGGTGCGGCTGAGAATGTTAGGGTTGTACCTGATACGCTATATGTGCTTGGGTCTTGAAGAACACCAGATATTGCAACCAAAACAGAAGCCGTATTAGCTGGCGCCACCGACATAGTAAATGCAGTAGTAGAACCGTTACCACTGAATGAATCGGTAACAAACGCTGCTTGGGTGGGTGAAGAACCGATATATGGCATTATGCAGCCCTCACTAAAACGGCTTCAAACCATGTTGCTGGGCTTGGAGAAACTATACAGGTTGAAGCTCCAATATACCCCCAACATTCAATATAGTCAGTGGTACCGTTCATATAAACTAATGCACTACAAACACCGCTAAATGAACCGCCCGATGCAGTATTGGTATTTTGACCAACTCTATATTGACTGCCATTTTTGTATATATTTGAAATTACACGAACCTGACCACTAGAAGCTCCACCATCAATTGAACAATTTACTTGATAATATCCGGCAACGGTTGGAGTAAATCTATAAGTAGAAGTATTGTAATTACTATTTGTATCCCAATTTTTTGTGTCAAAATTTATTTTTGTAAACGTTCCATTACTTATAGTTTGGGTTGTAGACATAACAGCATTAAATGTTGGCATATTACCGCTAACCATTACGGTTCCCGTAGACCCTGTAGAAGTTGCATCTATTACGCTAACTGACATTATGCTTTTACCTCATCGGCTGGGGTTGGTTGGTTTCCTTCAGCTACCCATTTTAGATAGGCTTGGTAGTCTGTGTTGGCTGGGTCAAATGGGATAAAGGCCATATCGCTTGTGCGAATAACACCATGTTGATATGTTGTGCCATCAATATTTTTATATAATTTATACATTTTATAACTCCGCAGTTACCGCATAATTTACATAGTAATCGTTGCCTGGATTTCCTGTTCCTGAAGCTATATTAGAACCTTCTGTTCCAGTTTGATATGCAGTTGCAGTTAAAGATGCGTAAGAGCCACCTGACATATATCCAGCAGTTCCTTGGTAGTTGTATGTTGTAACTGTTGGTGTTGCCCTCATAGAAACTTTCCATCTTAAAGCAATAAAAGCACTTGAAAGGCTACTAAAAATACCAACAGCACCAGTAATTGTATTTGCAGTTCCTGGCACTACAGAGTAATCATAAGACTTGCTAAAATAACGCTGACAAAGAGCAAGTTCTTGTTGAAATTGTCTATATTCAAATCCAGTAGCACTACTTCCTACTTCAAGTTGAACACCAGTAATGTAGAAGGTTGCTCCGTTTGTTCCTACTACGGATGTTGCGCCTGTGGCTGAACGATAATCACCAGCCGCCCATGAGCCAGCAGTATTGGTTAATGTAGAACCAACACCAAGACCAAACAAAACTGCCATACCTACGCTGTTATTTGAACTCATCCAAGTTCCTGTAATATCGCCAGAAATTGTTATAGATGCTTGAGTCCAAGTGTTTGCAGAGGAAATAGTATAGCTAAATGGATAACTTCTATTTCCATTTGCGTTTTGAATTGAACCACCAAAAGTACCAGTTAAGCTAGATTGCACCCAAAATGATAAGGTAACTGTTTTAGCATTAGCAGTTCCCCATGCAAGGTCATAACAATTAAAACCTTCAATATATTGTTTTTCGTCAAAACAATCTGTAGTTGTAATCGAATACGCAGAAGTTGAAGTAATTAACATACTGTTAGGAAAACCAGCTGGAGCAGAAGTGCTTTGGGCTAAAGTATATTTTCCTGATTGCGTAACTTGGGTTTGCCAGCGGTCAATAGTGTAATCATATAACGCAGGGGTTACTGTGCTAGTACCATTTCTTTGTGAAATTTGCATTGCACCATTGATAATGCGGTTCTTCATCAAAGAAGCATCACCAGCACCTATAGTACCGTAAGTCATTGGTATCGCTGTTACTGCACCAAAAGAACTATTTTGAACTGTGCCTGCACTAGGAGCAACCGTATTTGTCTGTAAACTTGTGTATTCAACCCAGATGTTATTCGTGCCGCTAGGTGGGGCTGATGTAAAAGTTAAAGTCGTACCAGATACTGTATAAGCGGAAGATGGGTTTTGTATTACGTTGGCTACAATAACAATAATTTGAGCAGATGAAACAACTCCAACTGGTAAAGTAAATGCCGTAGTTGAACCATTCCCAGAAAAATAAGCAATCTGTGGGCTGTACTGCTGAACCGTTAAGTTATTACCAATATAAGCCATTAGACCACCGTCAATCCAGAAACCCAAGCATCGCAAGAAGAAGCAGCGCTTGCAAGAACATATAGTGCATCAGAGGCTTGTAACATAACACGGTTGCCCTGAATAACTTCTAAAGAGCCGCCGACAGGAATAGTCGCCGTATAAACCAAATAGTAGTTTACTGCGCTGCGAGTAATATAAGCGTTTACTGTGATTGGAGAAGTACTAGTATTTGAAAGCACTAAGCTAGTTACAGCCAAAGTACCAGAAGATACTGTAGTTACAGAAGAGCCGCTAGTGCTTACGTTTTTTACTGCGTACGATACGTTTGTATATGTAGCCATTTTTTATCCCATTACTACTGCAAAATAGTACGCTTGGTCTGCTGTAGGGGCAGCATTTGGAGAAGAGACCCAGCCTGTACCGTTTGAAGTTAAAATATTACCCGATGTTCCGGGAGAAGTTAAGCCTGTACCGCCAGCTGCGGCAGGTAAAGTACCTGCGGTTAAAGCAGAAGCCGATGTTGAATATATGGCGTTATTGGCTGCAGTAAATGTTGTTAATCCTGTACCGCCATACCCTGTACCGATTGTGTTTCCATTATAGGTAGCGTTGGTAATTGTAGCTGTGCCAAAGTTAGCTGTGGTTGTACTAAAATCATACGACGCTGGAAGCAGCGCGTACTTACCCCAAGAGCCAGCAGACGTAGTATTGTCTTCAACAAATATGTAAGAATACCCACCAGAAGGCACGGTATCAATAGCACCAGAAGCGCTATCAACAATAGTTACAGCGCCAGATGAGTCATTATCAAAAGTAAATCCTTGCCCGTTAGCCAGCGTTGTAGCAACAGGAAGTTGAATTGTTTGTGTTGTAGAGCCGCTAATACGCTGGTAATAAGCAGATGCTACTGTTAAAACCGTTGTTGTTCCCGCTGCTGTAATTACGTTATATCCAGCAAGGAAATTGTTAGCCGTTACGTTTTGATTAGCATCACGTAGGACAACTGAGTTTGCCCCGGTAGACGTTGTAACGCCTGTACCGCCATAAGCAGTAGCAATTGTAGAGCCATTCCAAACACCAGAAGTAATAGTGCCTAGTGGGCTTACGTTACCACTAGCATTTAAATAAACTGCATCTTCTGCTGGATATGTAACAAATACAGTAACAGTACCACTAAATGTAACAGCAGACCCTGAATTGGAAGACGAAATAATTGTTGTACGGGTAAGAGTTGGACCAGTTGTTGAATAAGTACCAATACCAACTTCCCAGCTACCTGTAGTATCAGTAGCCGCATAGTAAGTAGTGTTGCCATTTCCAACAACAGCAAAAGACTGATACCCGGTAACACTTCCCGTTAATGTAAAGCTTACGGTTGTATTAGCAGTACCAGTCTGTTGGACACGGTCGTAAACTACCAGAGCCATTTAAAGCTCCTTAGCTAGTTGCAGTTGTGCTATATGTAACGCTTACAGTATCGCCAGCAGTTGTAGTCTTAGCAGTTGCAAAAGCTCCAGCGCTATATAGCGTGCCACCAGTATTACTCTGCGTAGAAGAAGCGCCTGAACCTAAAGTCAAGAAACAACCTGTTACGTTACCACCAGCGCCAGTAATAGTGTAGGTAATAGCCGTTGCAGTAGAAGTAGTTACGTTTGATGGGCTAGAACCAGTAGAGGTAGAAGAACCAAATACCGCAGTACCACGAACAGCGGAACCGCCAACGGTATAGTTAATAAACTCAGTCCAGCCAGAGTGTGAAGTCATGGTGTCAGAAGCCGCAAATGTTGGGCTAGTCGTACCAATCAAACCAAGGTATGGACCGGTAACAGTGTATGCAGAGCCTTTTAACAGGGTATCTAACATTAGCTGTTTACCAATAGCGTTAACTAGGTTTGGAAACTCTTCGGTCCACTTTAAATTACCTTGAGCATCACGGCACTCTACTTGGTAGAAGCCTTCAACGCCTACGGTTTCGTTTTGTGCAGCACCAGCTTGCAGAGTAATTTCCGCTTGGTCGCCGCAGCTTGCTAATTCTTTTTGCATAAAAGCTCCTTAACTAATTCTAATAATGGCGTTTGTCGCCGTGGGGGTTGGGAATGTTACGGTAAAAGTACCTGCCGATGTGTTCGTTTTATCCGAACCAAAATCCAAAACCGCTACCGCTGCATTAGTTGTACTATTATAAATTAAAGCGCATCTAGTAGTAAAGCTAGCGCTAGTCCAAACTACTGGGGCAAAAGATATGTAGGCAGTATTTGAATTTGTGTCACCCACAGGTACTTGGGTAATTATTAGGGGTTTTCCCCCCGCCGTATAGCCAGCACCAGTAATTTCGTTAGCTGTTGTATAGGCAGTTGTGGCGTTGTTTAGTATTGCGTTGCCGGTATAAAGGGCTATTTTGTAGGTATAAGCAGTTCCAACAGCAAAATTCTCCAACCCTGATAAAAGATTTACCTTAAAAACAGTAGTTTGCCCCTGAACAATATTGGACATTATGCGCCTCTACCACCAACGTTCATTTTAAGCTGGCCATCACGATAGAAATCGCCACGCTCAAGACCATCAGAAAGACGTTTAAGTTGCATTACTGCTTCTTGGTATTTGTCTTCATAATATTTAACCAAATCGGCTTCGCCCTTCATAAAAAGCATAGCTTCCCGCATCGCACCATAAAACAAGACCGGGTCATAATTATCACCAAGCCAGCTACGTCCAGTAGCATTAGATACGGCGCTTACTGTAACAGAAAAACCGCTACCAGTAGAGCCAAGGGAAGAGCAAGAAAGAATATCGCCTACGACATAAAAGTTACCGCCAAAAGTAATGGTACAGGATGTAACAGCACCACCAACAATAACAATATCAGCAGTTGCATTAGCCCCTGAACCTCCAGTTAAAGATACATTTTGGTATACACCATTGGTATATAGCGACCCACTAGTCAAAGAACCGATTGTAGTAATCTGACCTTGGACAGTTGTAGGAGGGTAGTAAAAATAGTGCATTTCTACCGTATAGTTTTGGTCTGGGGTGGGGGTTAAAATATATGTTAAGTCTTCTAAATTAGATAACTGATTACCAAACAAAGCATAGTATTTAGGTAACCCTGTAACTGTTGGGTTTGGGTATGCTTCTCGTAAAAAGTTAACATCTTTATTTAAAAGGTAGTTATAGTTACCGGTTTGGTCAACAACAGCAATAGAGTAATTAGCTAACCAATCAGTTGGCAACGCTAAATAAGGGTTAGATGCTGACACTGTGCCCGTAACGTTTTTACGTAGCGTTGGTAAATTAACGGTGTTATATATGCGGTCTTCAGCCTCCTGAATAAATACAGGAATACTAGCTACGAAAAGCTGTTCAGTATTTTCAGCGTAAGCTTGGATGTTGTTATATAACTGCTCGTAATTCATTCGGGTTTACCCTTAAGCCATTGGACCGCGTGAAGTAAAACCTTTAGTAGCAGCGCCAAAACCACGTTGTTTAGTGCCATCAGTTTTGGTCTTAGCGTAGTTACCTTTAGTGGTTGTGCCAGTGCCAATATTTGCGTTATTTAAAAATTCCGCGCCAGTCTCTTCAGACATAGCTGGCAATCCGCCGCTAACTGGGTTTCCGCTCATGTCATGCGGCATAGCGTACTTTTCAGCTGGCAGAATATTTTTATTGTTTCCAACTTTAATAGCTGGACTGTTTTTGCTTGTAGGTTTAACTTGATTTGCCATGATTAGCACCCATTCGCTTTAATTTTAGCCATGTTGCGTCCGACAGCTTCCATTTTATTTTGGTCGATGCCGCCAGCAGTACCTTTGCCAACTTTTTTACCTACTTCAATGCCGATGCTTGCACCGTCATCACCTAAATTTCTACCTTTGGTTTTACCTTTGCTGGTAATTCCGTCAGCTGCGCTTCTATATCCCATGTTCTACTCCTAGTTAATTGTTACTGTTCCAACTTGCCCCTGACCTACTAAATAGTTAGGCGTTTCTTGATAATCGTATCCCTGTCCTACAGGATTCCAACCCCACTGCGTATCACGGCTACCACCGCCTTGGTAGTTATACGCCGTTAAACCTGATGCTACATAGCTATTATCCCGTCTTGGCTCCCTAACCGCTTGTGGATCGTTAACGGGGTACATCCCTAATTGTAACTGTGGATGGTCAGGATCCCAACAGTTTTTGCAAACTTTTAGCTGATACGGCTTAGTCTTAATAATCTCAGTACGAAGCTCAGTCAACTTATATCTAAAATCACAACGATCGCACTGGGCAATCGCAAACTTACCGGACGAAAACTTATTTGGCATCAGCCACCCCCAAGGAACATCCTACGAGGCACAAACCGAACCGGTGCTTTTTCTCTATCTTCTTCGGCAGCTAATTGGAACTGCTGTTCATAATCTGCTTTTAACGCGGCAATCCGCTCTGCTGGTACGTTTGGTAACTTCATAGAAAGGTAATACGCTAAACCCGCAACCATGCAGTTTAAAAAGCGGAAAGGAATATCTTGGGTATTCACACCTGTACCGTCGTCTTGAATTCGACGTAAACGCCAGTAAACAAAAGTATAGGTTTGAGAACCGTCCGGTGTAGGCCAGACTGTAATTTTTGGAGCATCTATACCCGCTGAGTTAACGCCATTTGGGTTAGTAGTGCTTGGGTATTGTGCGCCAGACATACGTTGAATCCAGACCTGAATAGGGCGTCCCTGAGACAGTTTATTTGGAATTGTGGCGTAGGTTGATACGCTGATGCGGCTGATGTTGATGTCCGTCTGTGTTGCTGTATTTCCAGCGTTAGTACGGATCTGGTGCTCTAAAAGGTCGATTGTGTCGATTGGCAAGTCGTATGTGTTTTGACCTTGAACCAAAGTAATCTGGCCCTGCTCAATAGTCCACATGTTAATGCCACGATTTGCCCATTCTATCGTCAACAGGTTTAAACTTCTTCTCGCGGTTCTAAAATCATAGCCGGAACGAAGCTCAGCACCGCAACGCTCAAAAGCGTCTTCAATCAGTTCTGTTAAATCTAGATTAAACGACGAAGCGCCAGAAGTTGTCATTACTTTGCCTTTTTAGCAACTTTAGTTGCTTTTTTAACAACAGGTTTCTTTTTAACTGGACGTGTTGTAGCCTTACGCACGTATTTACGCTTTGGACGTGGTGCAAAATCTTCTGATACTGGAAACGGCCAAGCGGCAATTTCCGCTTTAGGAAAAACAACTTCTTCCTCCGGCTTTTGAAACAAGCCAGACAACCAAGTAAAAAAGTAACGTAATCTCATTTTTTAAGCCGCCTTTTTGTTAATTCTACGTGATTTATTATGCTCTTGATTTTCTACAGATTTTATTTGATTGCAAGTAGCGCAAAGAACCTGAAGTTTTTGCTTTGCTTCTTCTAAGTTCTTAGCGTAATACCTAGCTATTTTATTGCCAATACGCTTGCGATCCTCGTGCCCGTCGCCGTTTATGTGATCTAAAACAAGCCCACGTATATTTTTGTCATATCCGCAACAAACACATTTACCACCCAAAACGGACAAAACAAAATGTCTTTTTTCAATATCTCGTTTTGCATCTATCCCATTTGTTGCTCTATACGCAATTTGTTTTTTAGTTAGCCCGGGCACATCCGCGTATTTTTGCCTAGCTTTATTTCTGGCAATTATATCATCAGCAAAATTTTTGCCTTTACACGTTTGTGAGCAATATTTAGCCAACCTCTTTGGCGAGATAAAATTAATACTACAGAAAGTGCATTGATGGCTAAACGGCATTTATTTCTTTTTAAATTTGCGCATGGTTTCCGCCAGCCTAGCCCGCTTACCCTCGACACCGGGTTTCTTTGCAGCTGCGGCTAATTTGGCTGCCGGAATAGGTTTACCAGGCTTAGCGCCTAATTCTTTACGTAATGCACCAGGTTTTTTAATTGCTTTTTGAATCCATTTCTCAGCCATCATTTTACCTTTCTGTAGGGTTTTACTTTTTCTTTAATTGCTTTTGGTTGTGCTACAAACTGCTTACCTTTTGCTTTCCCTGCACGCTTAGCGCGTGTTGTTGCTGCATACTCCTGTGGGCTCAAAGCCTCAATCGCTTTCTTTGGCAAATATCTTTCACCCGTTTTACTAGAAGGCTTACCAGATTTGGTCGTCCATTTCTGTTCACCCCAAGCTTTTAACGAGCGTTGTGGTTTTGCCAACCCACTCATTTATAACCACCGCCTGCTGCTTTGTACTTCTTGGCTACGAGCTGCGCTTTACGGGCTGACCATTTACCCGCCCCAGTACCCTGAGTAGCAGCAGCTTTAACCTGAGAAACAATTCTTTTGCGTAATTCAGGCTTTGTATAATTACCAGCAGCGTTGACCTTACCGCCGTCTTTTAACAGAACGGCACTTTTAGTGGCTTTAGGCTCTTTGGCTGGGTTAATAATACCCATGCCACGACTAGCTTTCATTTAGCAGGCTTTGCTTTTTTTCATTTTAGTCATACCGCCCATAGCCATACCGCCGCCACACATTTTTTCTACGTGATCATCGTGAACCATGTGACCTGCAGCGTGCTCGCCAAAAACTTCAGCGTGTGGCTTGTGACCAGAAGCGTGCATCTTCATTGATTTAGCTAGTGTTTCGTGCTTGATTGGATCGATTCCAGCTTCTAGGGGTGCGTGATCCATTTTCATAAGTATTTTCCTTTGGTTTTACCTTTAGTTACACAGCCGTCTGCACGGCCACCTTTAGCCATCTTCTTCATGACCATACCGCCTTTTTTAAGCGTAAGTTTAGTACCCTTACCGCCTTTGTGTTCTTGAGCGTCGTGCTCTTTGAACGCTTTTTTAATCATAGCAACGTCTTGTTTCTTGTCCATCGCCATTTCTTTTTTTGATTCCATTTTGGATTCTTTCATTTCAGCCTTAGCCATACCGCCCTCTTTCTTTCCAATGTATTTTGTTAACTCAACTGCAGGTACGCCTTTAGACGAACCCAAAACTCTACCGTGTCTAGTTACATCACGGTTAATCATATTAATGCCGCCTGCTGCAAACTTCTTACCTTTGTCGGCTTTTAAAAATTCTTCGCCAACGGAGGCCTTAATACCTACTTTCTTAGCAAAAGCAGGGTTTTTAGCGATTGCTGCCATAAAGTTGTGTTGTTTTTTAGATACGCTAGGCACGGGTCTTACCTCTTTGGGCTATGCCATCATGGTGCTTAAACAATTTAACCTTGCCACCTTTTGCT
>Ga0208738_1000193_pt1 | contig 18841 bp, 15 predicted proteins | sample CryBogCBE21Jul09_FD_184561 | JGI IMG/M metagenome (GOLD analysis project Ga0208738, IMG submission 184561) | Freshwater microbial communities from Crystal Bog, Wisconsin, USA - CBE21Jul09 (SPAdes) | ecosystem: Environmental > Aquatic > Freshwater > Lake | place: Crystal Bog, Wisconsin, USA... | reverse complement strand
ATTACATATAAATACGCTTGATATATAGATCAACTATCTGGTGGCGGGTGAAGGATTTGAACCTTCGAAGGCAGAGCCGGGGGATTTACAGTCCCCTCCCATTGGCCGCTCGGGCAACCCGCCAGGTTGATTTAGCCATCAGAACGAACGTAAAAGTACCTCAGGAATGAGGTTTTGGGTAATTCCCAAGAGCATACGCTCAAGCTGGTGTATGGAAAGTGTATGAGTTGTAAAACAAACTTTGGAGGTCTGTCACTTTTTGACAGTCCCCCGGCGTTTTTTGTGATTGCTGAGACCCTTTCGTAATGCGCACTAAATCAGTGTGTTACTAAACGAAATGGATAAGAACATGTCAGAACCAACACAAACTAATCGTAAGAAGTCACGTCGCCGTAATGGGGATGGAAACACCTATCGCCACAAGAATGGATGGCGCACTGTGATCTCACATAAGGGTCACACGGTCACAGCTATGGGCCGCTCAGAGCAGGAGTCTCGTCGACTAGCAAAAGAAAAGATCAAAGCGCTTCCTATTTACGATGGTTCATTAGTCCCAGCTGCTGCAAAGCTGACAACTGGTGAATTCTTAACTAATTGGATTACCAAGAAACATAAGACTTCAATTGCTGCTACTACTTACCGCCGTTACGCCTCGCTCATTAATATCCACATCATTCCCGCACTGGGAACAATCAAGTTGCAGGCCGTTACAAAGAATCATGTAAATGCGCTAATGCTTCAGATGCGCGAAAAAGGTCAAAGCGCTCGCTCACAACAGCAAGCACGTGCAGTGCTGTCGGCGGCATTTGAATCTGCCATGGAAGATGATCTAGTGGCGTCTAATCCAGTCGCTAAATCTAGAACAATTTCCTTAGAGAGCGCACAGATCCACCCACTCTCACTTGCAGAAGTTCAAACTCTTCTCACTAAAACAACAGGGGTACAGATGCAAGCGCGTGTACGCATGGCAGTGCTCTATGCAATGCGACAGGGAGAAGCATTGGGTCTGCAATGGAAGGACGTCGACTTCAATAAGAAGACCGTATTCATTTGGCAACAAGTTCAAAAGATTGAGGGAATCTATGAATTTGTGAAGCTGAAGAGTGAAGATTCCAGTCGAACCCTAGAGATCGACGATGAAACCTTGGCTGCACTTAAGGCCCATAAAGTTCAACAGAATATGGATCGCTTAGCCATGGGTGATAAATGGGAAGATCATGACTTAGTCTTCACGACTTCGACTGGAAAACCGATTGATTGTAAGACGGACTACCGTCACTGGCATCGTGCGCTCGCAAATGCTGATCTAACAATCAAACGTCTTCACGATGCACGTCATACTGCGGCAACTCTTCTATTTGACCAAGGGTTGGATATTGAAGTGATTCGTCGTTTTATGGGTCACTCTTCGGTGCTACTTACCTCAAAGACATATGTGCATCACTCTGCTCGACAGTTAAAGGGTGCAGCAGACCTTATTAATAACATGATTAAAGGTGCCTAAGTTATGAACGCTAAGACAGGACTTAGCCCACCGATCTAAAAAGATTACTCTTTTTCGAATGATGAATTCTTGAACTTCAACGAGCGAGCATTCTCAAGAATGACTCGGATCTTATCTGCAGAAAAACCTTCTTTAACGGCAGCATGAATCTCGATTGTTATATCTAGATCTACGCCATCAATCGAACTCAAGTGCTGCAATATCTCTTGGCTCAACCTATTTAAATCGCGACTGTAACGCTCTGGATCCACTTCATAAACACCAAAGAACCTAGTGCTCGCTTTAGGTTCGACAACTCCCGGAATAGTTACCACTGAGGTTGGCGCAGGGGTCGTTCCGCCAGGAAGATCAATAGGCGGCATCGCTACTGCAGGCAATTGTGCTTTTGCAACTTCAGGTTTGACTAAAAGTGTTTGATCTGTGATCGCTCCAAAGAATCCACCAGCACCGGGAAGAACTAGCCCAATGTAATTACCGGTAGCACTTTCAAATCCCTCCGCGAGTGCAAATCCTTCTTCCTCAAACATCATTCCAGAAAGTGACTCGGAGATGGCATCAGCGAGAACTTTGCGATTTTTCATTCTTGTTAAGTATGGATATGAGCAATAAAAGGCCCACAGTTGACCCACATTTAAGTGACCCGACTCCCAAGCTTTACTTAATTTAGAATCAAGATCCATCCGAATCATTCGAGGGGAGGCAATATCTGTAAACAGCCCTGCTCGTACTAACTTTTCAGAAGCTCGTGCGGCTAGAGATGTTTCTTGTCCCTCTGCCTTCTCGACCGTCCATTCAATCGGCTTACTTGGATCCGGTTGCTCAGGCACTATCGCCCAAATATAAGTCTGTGCAATTCGAGAAGTTACTCCCTCGTTGGCTTGATCTCTGCGAGTTGTCGCTTGCTTCGCTTGTTGAGGTGAAAGATTCATCTCTTCAATTCTGCTCGCAATGTTCTGCCAAGCTAGAAGATCTCTGACCGCTTCCATCAACTCTTCAAGCCGCTTTGTGTCTGGCGCTAAATAAACCAACATATTCTTATTAATTCTCTGCGCTGATCCACGCTTTTCCAAGGACTCTTGAGCAAACTTCATTGCTAAAGAATCTTGAGCATTCTTCGAATGCGAATGAGACGGATGGAGAATCACTAGGCGCGCTGAATCTTCATCTGGAATATCAGCTGAAGTATCTGGCGCTATATGAACTCCAGAAAAAGCCCCACGATTGCGGTTTTCATTCGCTCTTAATCTAGAAACTATCTCTAGCCACACTTCCTCGGGCTTGTCACGAAGTCGATCTGCATAATCTGCTGCAGTTCTTGTTACAGATGCTTGAGTATCAAACCAATAACGGTGTCCATCGGCATACAGATAAGTAGCTCTCTGAGAAAGTAAATCTAGAGCGGATCCAAAGTTTCCAATGGTGTCACCTGGAATTGCAACACCCAACCAAATACGTGGCTTCTCCGCACCAATGTGACTGCTCTTTAAAGTAGGAGCGGCTCCAACAAAAATAGTTCGGGCCAATCTACGTGTCAAAGCACGCTGTCCGAATAATGGCCTCTCTGAGTCGATTTGAACCGGCGTAGAACCTGAACCATCAATGTCTGCATCAACGATTGGTTTCCAGGAATCAGGTAAGTACTGGGTAATCTCGCTTAAGACACTTGGTACGTCGAGCGGAAGTGATCCAGGCATAATTAGTGGACCCGCATCTTGGGATTCCCAAAGTGCATGAACGACTGCACTCATTAATCTAAGTACTCCTCGTGTTCGCTGAAAACGCTCTAACGTTGACCAATCTTCGTATAGGCGATCAAATAACTCCGGATGAATTGGGTATGCGGCACGAATTCTTGCTTCATAGGAAATATCGGAACAATCACGTGGGAATTCGCCAACGTGTTGTGAGTAGAAATTCACAAATTGACGCGCTACGGCAGAAATATCTGCAAGTGCTGCTGCATCAGGTTCAACAAATAGACGGCGTCTTACAATCTCAAATGACTCTTGTGCGCTCGCAGGTCTCCATTGATCTGCAACTCGACGAACAACATTTTGCAATCTTTGAAGTGCTTCTTGACCGTTTGGACCACCTACTTCTAACGCACTTCCCCCTGATTGACCATCTTTATCTGGATCATGTGATGCAGGAATTGAGATCACAAGCATCGCACCAGGAACCGTCTTGACAACCTCTGTCAGTGATTGTGCAAATGTAAATTGTGTATCGAAAGTTCCACCAGGGAGATCTTCGCGTTCCCATAGCTGACGAGCATAAGCGACCCACTCATCGATCAGAATCAAACATGGCGAATAAGCAGTAATTAACTTTCTTAACCCTTCACCAGGATTTGTACGAGTTGCATCAGCTTCCGCTACAAATTCAAATGCTTTCTTGCCATCTAACTGCCAGGCAAGCTCGCCCCAAATCGTGTTTACTTTTGTACCATCAGGTTTAACCAATGGTGCTCCAGGTGACAAGTGAATTCCAACTAGTGCAACTCGATTGACTTTCTTTGGGAGAGTGCGATTTGCAACAACATCCTGCACCTCTTGAGTAAGCGAAGAAGTTGGAGCACCTCCAAATAAATGCCACAAGGCGAGCATCGAGTGAGTCTTACCTCCACCAAAGTTTGTCTGCAGATTAATGATCGGTGACGCATTTTCATCACCAGATATACGACGGATACCTCTATCTAGAAGTTCTTTCAGACCTTCAGTCAAATAGGTACGTCTGAAAAACTCAATTGGCTCTACATATTCACTAGATCCCTCATTCTGTGAAACCATGTAAAGGTCGGCTGCAAACTCACTCGCAGAATAGTTTCCTGTAGCGACATCCTCGTGGGGTCGAAGTACTTCACGCCAGGATTTAAGGCCAGTTCCTGCAACGCTGACGCCACTATTAGGGTTAAGTATTGCCTTCTTCGTCTCTGATTCAAAAACTAATCGTTGGTGGTCTTGTCTCATCAGGCGAATTGCTTCCGCTTCAGCCGGTGCGCCTGCGGCAGTGAGTAATCGTTCCATCGTGTCGAGAATTCGATAAGTATCATCGTTATCAAACTTTTTACTATGTGCCCAACTATTCCGGACCTCGCGCAACTCTGATGCCAATGACTGCTGCGCGCGGCTGAGAACTTTTGCAAAAACTCGCCATTCTTCAGTGATAACTTTTAGCTGAATGGCTGGATCTTCCTTCTCATAATTCTTCTTAACACCATTCTTAGCTTCATCACGCTTTTCTATTATTTGGATCCAATCGTCGCCTATACCTTCCGTCGCTGAGCTCATTTGGCGATCCACAAATGCCATAAGGCCAGCAGAAAGCACATCGAAACCTTTACTGACTCGGTCACGGTTACTAATCGCCATGGGTCAAACCTCTATTCTTCAGACTTTAAGTTAGTAAAATCTAATTGATCTTGTCGCCCGGAAGGCGTCGAGGATTTGCTGGTTGCTGACTGGATATCAGACCACGCCGTTCCCAAGCCATTGAACAGAATTGCCGAATCAGTCCAACCCTTTTTTCCAGAAATACTAAACAAAAGGTATGAAAGTTCTTTAACTGCTCCGATATCAACTCGATGTGCAGATTCATCCATCCAACTTGCTGCAGCATCAATTCCAGTTTCCTTCAAAGCATAGGAAATTCTTAATGAAACTTCCCATACGCTGATGTGTTTGTCTTGCTTTGGATCCCAGTTGGGGGACATTTCCTCAGGTCGAACTAAGCGAGCTTTGCCGGCTATAGATCTGAAAACACCAGAGCGCTCAAGTGTAGAAATAGACGTATTAACGGCTTTAGCAAGGCTCTCTGCTTCACCAAATTGTCCTTCGTTCCAGCCAAATTGTGAATACCACTTCACACAAAAACGAGTGTCGGCATCAAAATCACTTTCTTGTTCGTTGAGAACTTCATCTAGGATTTGATTTATTATCGCCAGCGCTGTTTTGACCGTCATAGAGCTACCGTCTGCTTCCAGAACTTTCGCATAATTTGAAAAGATTGCCATTCCTGGTCCAATTGCTGCTTGCGCTAAATCCACGGGTGCAATATTTCCTTCTTGCAACTGTTTCATCGCACTTGGCATATGTTCCTTTAATGCATTTACAAAATTCCGACGTGAAGCTGTTGGCGCATCCTCTGGGCGCAATCTGAGCGCAAGCACAATCGATGAGGCAAGTGCGTTGGATCCTACGCTCCGCATTCGGTTTGCAAGTTCGGTTCGAACTGGCCACGTTGCCGTAACTTTCCAACCAGAACTAAGCATTCCTTCAAGCAGGGTCTGCCATCCTGTGCTGACTTCTCCACTATCTGAATTATCTGTTTGTTTAAATGCGTAATAAACAGTCATGGGTATATCTTGATTGGCATATTCTCTAATATTGAGGAAAACATTGCGAAAACCGTCTTCGAAATAATCTTGAGCTTTTTGTTTTGACCCAAGTCGAACTGAATCTGCTACCAGCTCTTCAGACTTTGGGGCAGATACTGTTCTGAACAGACGAGGCCATGTTTCAATCAACTCGTCCCTTAACCAAACATAAAAGAAATCTGATAAGTCAGAATATGGAACGTTATCGTAATATGGCGGGTCTGTGGATATTACAAACCCAGGCGAATAATCACGCGATACAGCATCTGCCTGAATAACATTTCCGGGTATCCCACTTGGTAAACGTTTAAGTGCATCAACTACTGGCATGATAACTTTATCGAAACCACCAGTAGACTTTCCCATCGGATTACCTTCAGCGAAATCCCAAGCCATTGAAATAGATTGACGACCGAATACGCCTCTAACTGTCTCGTTTGAAGGCGTAGAATCCCATACACTCAAAGCGGATGACCTATCAATTAGTTTTGAAACAGAAAATGCTAAATAAGTAGTTACTGAATCTGCATACGCTTGAGCACCAATACCCCCTTCCTCTAAAGTGGTGCCAAGCTCCATGCCAGATGCGAGAGCGTCTGATAAAACCTTTTCTTTAACGCTCTTCACAAGTTCAGTGAAAGTCTTAATTGTAGTTAGCTGTCGATTGGTGAATAACTGTCTTGTATTCGTCAGACCGTATCTCGGAGTGCCCATATATTGCGGATGAGTAGATAATTCCAATTCTGGTACATCTAAGGGTGATTTCACATCAGCCGCAATCAACTGTTCTTGAGTTGGTTCCAAGTAAACTCTTTGTCGATTTCCTTCTGCCACAACGACAGTCATTTGAGCACCCATGGCCCCGCTCATGCCAGCTTCTTTAATTTGTGAAAGCGATAAAGATCCACCGCATCCGACACATTTCGCACCTGCTCGCGTTATTGTCCCATCCAAGATTGGCGCACCCTCTGTTTGTATTTTAAATCTCACTTGGCCATTTTCGAGTGTAGGCAAGAGCCAACGTGGCCTTTTCGGCTTCTTACTAAGCCAAAATGATTTCAGTAGTGGCATTTGGATTCCACAAGCAGGGTTTTGACATTTCACTGTTCTAGCCCAGAGCCATGCCAAAGTGTTGGCAGTTGTTCCATCTGGCAAAGTTGAATTAGGATAATTCTTCTCTAACTTTTCGATTGCTTGGTTCTTGATTAATTGACCGTACATGTAAACATCTTCAGCAATTCCAGTTGAACCGGACCAACCTGCGGCAGAATTCTTATCCGGATCAATAAAAACTGGCGGCATTCCGTACCATTTTGCTGGAATTTCGATCAAAGCTTTGTTGATTAGTACTGCAATCGGGTTCAAATCCGACGCAAAAGGAGCTAATCCAAGCCGTTGAGCTTCCAAAGGAATTGAGCCTCCACCAGCGAATGGGTCAAGTACTCTCGGAATCTGTCCATTCAAAGATGCAAGAATCTCTTTATTCGCGGCTTCAAGTAACTGTTTATCCGCAATGTTTTCCCATGTAACCAATTTCTCTATCATTTCGAAGAGGCGTTTCCGCTCGCGTTTTTGATCCTCTTCGGTCGGAAACTTTTCAGGATGGGACGAAGGATCGTCAACTAACTGCGCAAACAAAATTGCGCGACATGCAGCTAAAGGGCGCCTAGCCCACCAAATATGCAAAGTAGCAGGATGACCATGCCTAATTGATTTTTCTCTTGCTGATTCTCGGTTGATAGCTTCCAAGGGAAGAGCTACCTCAATGAGCTTCTTCTTAATAACACTCATAGCGGATCATGACCTTCTTTCCATCTAGAGTTCCAATCTACAGTGAACCGAGTGATACTAAAGTCTTCTGTACCCACTAAATCAAATGGCCTTGATACATATCTGATTTCGTCGTTTTCAGCGCCGTTCTGGCTAACGCTTACAAGGGCTAGTCTGTAATTATCTTCAAGATTTTTTGCAGTTAAAACTTCACGACGAGTAATTTGGAAATCAGTCGCACCTTCAATTCTGCCCTTTACTTCAATCTTTATCACTGTGCCATCAGGTGCCACTGATCTAATATCAAACCCAGGATTATTGTGTGGCATTTCTTCCGGCGTTCTTCCAATAGAACGTTCCGCCGCCATGGCAGCTGAAACGGCACGGCGGTCAACCTCTGCTGTTTCTTTTGCATAGCTCGATACAGGACCTGTTCTCTCGCCATTGAGGCGATCTAAAAATCCTTGTGGCAGCACCATCGCAATTCCTGCAAGGGTAGGTGGATGTGTCACTATCTTTGAGTCAGCATCCAATTCAGCTAAGCGAATTTCTAGACGTCTTTCTAGATCACGTGCCCGTCGTTGAGCCGTTTCGGGTTTAATTTTCAGGGCCTTTCCAGCAGCTTCTTGATCAATTAATTCAGCATGGCGTGTATCCCAATAGTTAATTTCGCTGATTAAACGTTTACGAACTTGATCTCTAGATCGCTGTGTTGCAGGAATTACTTGTGAGGTAATTTCTGCTTGGTGCTCAGGTAGAGAATTTTCGACGGCCCAATTCACGGCCATCGTCTCCATATTCTTTAAATCCCAAGATGTAGATTGTGATGAACGAGCTTTTTTATAAATATCGTCCGAAGCTGGCTCATAATCAAGGTATGGGGCTTGACCAACACCAAAAACTTCACCAGCAGAAGTAAGTTCTACGAAATCAAATCTCTTAGAAATCGTCCTCGCTGGGGTGTTTCCATCACTGATGCTCTGTGTCATCGCAACAAGAAGCCGTGGCGTTTCACCTTGATCTTCTGTGTCAATTAATACAGCACCATGCTTAAGAGTCGATGAGTTCTGTTCAATCATTAGATCGACAACCGCATCTAACAGTGGATGTCCCGGGGCAACTAAATCTGCTTTTACTTCACCAGATACGTTTACAAACTTTCTGTCAAATGTTATACGTTCGTATTTGCTTAGAACTGGAGCGCCGGTTCCAATTAGCCTGTCTCTATCCCTAACAGCGCTTGGAACGTGTGTAATTTCCCATTTGCCTGCTTCGCGGGCTGCGGCACGACCACCCAGTCTGTTGAATGCACTTAAGAAGAAAGATTGAATGTAATGAGGTTGAAGTCGTCTTGCTTGCAAATCTTCAATACGACGCTTAATTTCTTCTATATCGCTAAGTGCCAGGATCTTTGTATGCAGAGCTCGTTCTGCAATCAATACATCAAGTCCTTCACCTACTCTTGAATCGATGACTTCATTTAGCCGTTCTCTGGTTGAAGGCTTATCCCCATATCTAATCGCTTCTATAAGAAGCTTTCTAAGTGGTTCTTCTGCAAAAGCTTCACCAAGAACATCAAAAACCTTGCCTTTGTAAGCGATTCTTTGCTCTTCAATCTTTTGCAGAAGGCGTTGGAAGACTTCACCTTCGCGCGTATTAGCGGCAACAAGATTCCAAAGATGGCAAACTTCTTTTTGGCCAATACGGTGAATACGACCGAATCTCTGTTCAATTCTGTTTGGGTTCCATGGGAGGTCATAATTAACCATTAAGTGAGCGCGCTGCAAGTTGAGACCTTCGCCAGCTGCATCTGTTGCTACAAGCACACGTACATCTTTATCTTGAGTGAAGAGGTTTTGAACTTTTCTGCGATCTTCACGGCCTACGCCACCATGAATTGCAACAACTGCTTCATCTCGACCTATAAGAGTTCTGATTTGCTCAATTAGGTAAACCATTGTGTCTTTGTGCTCTGTAAAGATAATAATCTTTCTTAGGTTACCGCTCTCATCTTTAGTTAGGGCATTGTCACTAAGAATCGTTCGCAGTTCTGTCCATTTCTTATCAGTTCCAGAAAAGCGCACACGTCTGGCTAGCTCGGCAAGACTTTCAAGAATCTTGATTTCATTTTCAAGTTCTGCAACAGTCTGGGCAGCGGTAGCTGCGTCAACCACGTTCTCTTCGATATCCTCAATTTCAGATTCTGGAATGTCGTCAATATCGTCTAAATCATCGTCAGATAGATCACGTTCAAGTAGCGAGCGCAGATGCTTCTCAAGTGAAGAATCACGCACAGATGCATTAGCAATCTGAGTCATTTCAATTCGACGTGCTTCTAGGCGGTCACGACGTCGTTGAAGGCTCTTCCAAATTGCTTCTGGGCTAGAGGCTAAACGTCTTTGCAGAACTGTTAATGCGAAACCAACAGTGTTTCCACGTCTGCCATCACCTTCTGCTTTTAGTCTGTCTGCGCGATTCATTTCATCTCGTACATATTCTGAAACTGCTTCATAAAGTTCTTGTTCTTCATCGGAAAGTGCATATGGCACTGTGTAAGCGCGTCTTTCAGGGAATAGAGGTGTTCCTTCCATGGTTAGCAGCTCTTCCTTAACCATACGGCGCATCATGTCGTCGATATCAATGCTGTGAACACCATCTCGGTATTTACCTTCAAAGCGATCGCCATCAAGGAGTGCAAGAAATAGCTGGAAGTTTTCTTGGTTTCCGGCATGGGGTGTTGCAGTCATTAGAAGCAGGTGGCGACAGATTTTGCCAAGCATGAGACCTAGTTGATAACGCTTAGTGGTTTTTAACTCTTGTCCAAAATAGTGTGCAGACATTCGGTGAGCTTCATCGACAACAATTAAATCCCAGTCACTTCGCTCTAGCCGAGCTTGTAACTCCTCATCCCTAGAGAGCATGTCCATACGGGCAATCATGAGTGGGTGATCAGTAAACACATCTCCATGAATATCTGAATCAATCATTGATCGAGTAAGGATTTCAAACTTAAGGCCGAATTTTTCAAAGAGTTCGTCTTGCCATTGTTCGGCTAGACCACCAGGTGAAACGATCATGCATCGAGCAAGATCGCCTCGAAGAATAAGTTCCTTAATGTAGAGGCCAGCCATAATTGTTTTTCCAGCACCTGGGTCATCTGCGAGTAAGAAGCGCAAAGGTGTTCTAGGGAGAAGCTCTCCATAGACAGCGGTGATCTGGTGAGGAAGTGCGTCAAGATCTGAAGTTGTAATTGCCAACATCGGATCAAATAGTGCGGCATAGTGAATGCGGAGTGCCTCAGCCCCAATGCGCCAAGACTCAGGATCTCCATCAAATGCAGGGCCAGTTCCAGCTGATGTGACTCTCAGAGAAGATTCTTTATCTCTTCCAACAACAATCTGCCCAGTATCACCATGGCCATCTTTATAGGTGAGAGTTATGAAGTTAACCCCATGCCATTGGACCTGAACTACCGTGACAGGTGTTGCGCCGACTAACCCGCCAACCTCGATGCCTGGAACTAAGTCCTCTAGGCGTGGAGCAGGGATTGAGGCAGATGGGGTCTGATCAACCACTCTTCTTTTACCCCCAATAGTCCGCCGGCACTTGGGCTAAAACTACTTGGTGTCACTGACATAAGGAAATGTTTTGGGGTCAAAGTGGCTGGTCATGCCAGGAAATCAGATATTTATTGGGATTTACCCGTTTGATTGGGCTTTTCTGGTTTTTAGATTAATGGCTCTAGCTTTTGCCTCCATGAGGTCCCGTTCTTCCTGGCTTTTAGCAACAGGTAAAAACTTATAACCGCCAGATCCACCACCACTTTTTTGTCCAGGTATTTTTGGTTTCTTTGGCTTAGTCGGACCTTGCATTTTCTTCGGATTAATCTTTCCAAACTGTTGTTCATTTAACATGAGGGCTACTATCTTTCTTTAGAAATTGGTTTCTACGTGCGTGACCGGGTGTACACGGCACTTTTGTTCAACTATCAGGTATTTCTGTTCATAGAAGATCAATGGCGTTCAAGTCAGATGCCCTCTTATGCGCTTAACAACGCAACTTTCCGCTTTTAGCCATTGTTCAAATATCTAATTACTATATAACTTGTCGATTACTACTTCTGGTCCACGCTTTGCTAGATACTCCTTTACATGGCCCGCCGTGAAGCGGCGATTGCGACCTACCTTTACCGATCCGATTTCATTATTGCGGAGTAGACCGTAAATAGTCCCCCGCGATACATGTAGGTAATCGGCTACCTCGTTAGGGGTGTAGAGAGTTGGCATATCCATATTTGTTCCTTTCGATTGGTCTATGTTCAATGATGACAAGGTTTGTTGATTTTGTACCGTTAAAGTCCAATAAATAACATCGAGAACATGCGTAACCGAATTCGGTCAAAATGGGTTACGGATGTTCCTGACGTTTCCACAGGTTCCTATACCTCCTTGATCTTCTCTTTGAGGCGATAGGTATGTTTCGTGCCCCCAAGGATGAGTTGGATGTTCTTGCGGCCAGAGGGTGTCTCGATAGTGAAGTGGCGATCTAGGAGGCTCTTTAATAATTTGCCTGCATTGGATACCTGAGCGCGTGGCTTGATATCAAACCACTTGTCTTGGATATCCAGATCTGCAACGTTCGCTATTTCAACAATCTGCGTAGCGGTTAGATTGGCATTTTGGTTTGTCTTCCACCATTCCTGAATCAGGTCACGGACTTGCTCGGTATCTGAGTTGACGGAATCCTTCTGATAATCCATATCCGTCATAAACCCTTCAACACCTGCATTTTGTAGAATTCCGCCCATAACTTTGGAGAATTCCTCAAAGCTTCCAAGTGGTTGTCCATGCCAAACAGGGCGTCCAGCATTAATCCACGACATCACGATTGTTAAACATGCATCCACTAAATCAGCACGATTCTCCTGAACCCACTTCATGAGTGGGTTATGTAGGAAGTTTTCTCGTAGATAAGGCTCATCGGTATCAGGAATTAATCGAGCACGGATAACACGACGTTTCAGCTGACCAGAAAAATCTGGGTTATTACCAGTTGCGATCCATGGCCCTAGATTTTCTAACTTCATGTCGTTGTTAGTACCAAGAGCGCGATCACTATAAATAGTAGAAGTAACAACGCTTGCCAACACGTCAGAATCAATCTTGCGATCATCCGGCAAATTATCAAACAGATATGGCCCGCCTCCAGACATCAAGTGAGAAGTAATCTGCTTTCGAACCTCTTCCTCGTTATTTGAGAAAACCTTTGTCGGTACGGAACTTCCCATACTTGGATAGCAAAGAACCGTCGCAAGCAATGTGGCACCAGAGCCGTGGATTGGTTTATCCAATAGAAAGAATGGCGATGGCCCAGTAAAGAGATCGCGCGCAAAGTCATGAAGCATTAATGCGAGCGCGTGTGCTTTATCTTGGTTGGTTGCCAGTGGAAAATCATGCAGGCAGTCGTCAAGGATAAATGAGGCAGCTTCGGCTGCATCTTTGAATCGTGACTTCTCCCCTAAATCCAATCGGGAAAGATCCAGACTTCGGACACGGTAGATCTGCGAATCTGCGTCATAACCAAAAGCGCTAACTAAGCGACCATCGGATGTAATGACCGGAATGGTCGTTACCTTTTTAAGGTAAGGAAGTGGTGGATTTATGGTCTCCAGCAAATCATCAATAACCATTTGCTGTGGATCTGCCGGAGTTAGTCCTTTGCTTGAAGGGCGAACCCAGTCAGCGATGCGAGCAAACTCATGGCGGGCTGATTTTGAATCCAATAGATCCCACCCAACTTCACCAGGATTAATTCGCAGAATGCCAGTTTTGTTACGGAAAATACGTGGAGGCTCATTGGCAACGTAGACAGCCGACCATGCCTGTGCAGTTTTTGTTGGTAAATCTCCACTATTTGAAATGATGTAACGCTTTCCAGGAAGGCCTAGATCTACTGGGGAATTAATGCCCCCTCGAAATGGGCACTGGTTACAGTGGTTAGCACCATGGAGTGATGTGGCAATACTTTCGCATGTCCGTTTAGCTTTTTCAGGCTCGACTTGGTCAAATAAGGCATCTGTTTCCCCAGCATCGTAATCTGGATGTTTTTTTGACCACTCGTGAAAGCGAGCGCGACCATCATCGGCAAAGTAAAGGATGGACGCTACTGCAAACCACTCTGGGTACTTCACGCTTTTTGGATTCACTAAAGCGTTATTAATCCAAGAGCAACCCCTACTAACTTTTGCAAGTGACATTACACCTGGCTTAATTTGGAGCGATTGTTTGGGCAAAGAGGTTGGCTTAGCAATACCTACCCCTTTGATTTCAGAGATGGAGTATGTGCGCTCTGGGTTCTCTGAAAGAAAGACAACTTGTTTTGGGTTTTCGGGATCTTTAAAGTTCCACGACCCTGGAAAGCGCAACATGCGCGAAAGATCATGTGTTGAGTCGAACTTAAATGGTTGTGCGAATTCGGCAAAGCCTCGATAGAAGCTGCGAACTAACTCTTGTGCATCTTTCCGTTCTTGATCATTGGTAATTTCGATCTCTTCATTTAGTGCCCAATATGCATGCACTCCAACTCCGGATGAAATAGTAAATGATGGTTTTAATGTGAAGGTTTCTAAAAGAGTCAGTGCTTCTTCTTGTGATTGCGGAAGTTCTTTGTCCGGTTCTTTAGGATCACTCACATCAATATCCATCCCAATGATGCTGATGTTACCGACGTCTCCGTTACCCCCACGCTCTCCTAAGGAAAGCAAATGGGAACGACGATTGATTCCGAAATAGACCTGTGACTTTTTGGAAAGCGATGCTGCTCGATCCAAGATGAGATCACGATCGGACGCTGGAAAGCATTCACTTTTAAGGAACTTAGTCTTTGGGTCCTGCGTGTAAGAAAGTGTTACAAAACCTCTACCTGACCCAGCCACGCTTTCGATAAAGCTTTTGGGCGCAATAGTTTTGATATTTGAAAAACTGTTATTCATGGTTCTCCTTAAGCGGACGAATATTGTGAGCGGCTAGTAGTTCGTATCCAGCCTGAGTGGGTTCAAACTTTCTATGTAGGTATTTCGAGTCTTCAGCGTCTGTCGATCGCAACAGCTTTAGATCCTGGATGATTAATCGGAAGTAGTCATATTCATTCTCTGCTTCATCAGAGCTGGTATTGATGTACATGCATTCATCTGATCCAAAACAAGTTGCTTCATGAACTAGTACTGCAAATGACTGTAGGGAGATCACTTGGCTCCTCCCTTTAAATAAGCAGGTAGCGCAAGTGGCTCCGGTTCGGCGAGAAAATTGATGGCCGACTCTGGGATTCGCACTGCCCGCCCAATACGTTGGACTGGAAGCTCGCCTGAAATGGTCATGCGGTAAACCTTGCTTTCGCTCAGGCTTAGGCGTTCGGCTGCCTGCCGAACAGTTAAAAGAGAAGACATACTGTTTATTCCTTACTAATCTGTAGTCACTTGGTGACACTTTCTGCGTCACGGGATAATTCTCCGGCAAGTAGTAAAAAGGGAGGGGTCGCTGTCATTTTTTGACAGCCATAACATGACTACTAAGAACCAAAAAAGCGAACCAGTTATTCAACCTTTGCGAGTTGATGCAAGTATCACTGACTTAGTGAGAACTAATCTCAAAGGCCTTCTAAGTAACAAGCAATCAGACGTTGCTATTCACAACGCATTTATCGATGCTTATGAGGATTTCCTTAAAACCGGAAGTAATGGTTCACGTTGGTCTTTTAAATATGGAATCCCCAATTTCAACTTCACCAAGAGAGATACACAACGATGGTCTATGGCACGCCTTGCCGCAGGTATGGGCGTGAATGTTGGAGTAATGCGTCGAATTTTTGATACCAAGCAAAAGAAGGGAACGAAGGAATTAGGTATTGATGAAGTTATTGAGATGGCTTTAGTTTTTGAAGTCACACCTGGATATTTGCTACAACCACTACGAGAGCATCTAGAAAGAAATGCCACTCTATTTTTTGAAAATATAGGACCAAATGGTTTTGAAGTAAGCGCACGAGAGTGGTTGGTGTGGGTGCACGGAATTAGAGCGCCAAAAGATAAGTTTGATACCAACATGGAACAGAATTTGATGTCACTGACACCTGAGGTAGGAATGAAAATTGACTCATCGCGAAATATTTGGCCCCATGAGGAGCTTGATCGCATCGTAAACGCTCAGTACACCTCTTCGGTCTCGGCCATGATTCACGCACAATCGAACCCATTGCCCGCGCATCAAATGTCTAATCTAGACATTCCAGGTAAGCATCATTTTGACTCGCTGACCGCCGCTAAAACAGACATGCATCGAATTCAGCTCCAGACTCAAGCAACTCTTGCCTATATGCAACATGTGCGACAAGCACTTCGCATGATTGAGACAGACGGACGGGCCAAATGGGCCAAAGAAGATATCGAATGGTGTTTAGATCGCATGAGAGAGGATTTATCCGCTATCGCTTTCTACAGAGCTGAAAGTTCTGCACAGCAATCAGCCACACAAAAGAACGATGGCGTAGATGGGAAAGCCTAAATATATCTTGGATCCTGACTGTACTCATGAGGATTACGCAAAGGAGCGCTCAATATTTGGTGGCCAAAAGAGTGGTGATTACCAATGCCTAAGGTGCGGTTTTACCTGGGATCCACATAACCCTCCTCTGGGATTAGAAGAGAAAAAATAGGCTTGTCAGTGGCCATCTCTAAGTTATAGCCATGGCCATGGATTTTCAGCATCTCGCCCACCTCAATAGTGAAGCCCGAAAGGCGCTCGCAAATCTTCGCTTAATTGAAAAAGAGCGTGACCGATTAATTGGGGATACACGCAAACTTGCTGATTCACTCAAGCGTGAACAAATTGCATTAGCGCTAGGTCAACTGCCAATTGAAGGTTTGCCAGATGTTACAGTCCGTGGCTAGGTCTACGACGATTCTCGTCTTTGCGACGATTTCACGCTCGCTATGGGTCTAGGTTAACAGCCTAGGCGCACCTTCCAACAATTCGTGTATGAAATATGTATGAAATACGAAGCGAAGTGGTGCTACAAGGCGACTAGTTAGCTTGTCATAAAGTGACAGCACCGCTAAGTAATTTCATACATACAGGCATCCTGCTTCTGAAGGCCAAACCTCTTGGTCTCAAGAATTAAGGAGCATCAAATGGCAAGTACACGGACTAAGACATCTCGTAATTGCCCAGTCATTGTTACTTAGTTTGTCTCTTTAATGTGAGTGATCCCGCTGCCAGAATCAAAAGCAAGGACAGGCCTATAACTAGGCAGTCGTGCGCTATCGAACCCTGTCCCATAATCACTTTTCGAGTTGCATCGATGGCATAGGAAAGTGGGAGCACATTAGATAAATCACTCAATATTCTGGGCATGCTTTCCCGTGGTACGAGGAGACCACTGAGTAGTAACTGTGGCAGAAGGATCGCTGGCATGAATTGAATGGCCTGAAACTCTGTTTTAGCAAAAGTACTCACAGCCAAACCTATAGATAGACCTATCAATGCATCCAAAATAGCTACGAAGATTAGAGCCGACTGAGATCCGGCAATCTTGAGTCCAAGAACCCAAATAGCGTAGGACGAAACGAGCGTCGCTTGAATCAAACTAGCAACTCCAAAAGCAATTGCATAGCCCAGAATAAACTCCATTTTAGTAAGAGGCGAGATCATTAAGCGCTCCAAAGTCCCACTAGTGCGCTCTCGTAGAGTTGCTACCGAGGTAATAAGAAACATCACCAACATTGGGAAAACACCGAGCATTGAACCTGCCACATGTTGGAAAACTTCAGGCTTAGAGTAATAAACATATTTTAGAATTGTCATCAGCAGAGATGGCGATAAAACTAATAGCGCCATAGTTCTCGGGTCATGTTTAAGCTGCTGCAAGACACGTCGTGTCATTGACATCAAGCGTGAGAGTTTCATGGGCCTTTCACCAATGCGACAAATACGTCCTCCATTTTTTCTTTTCCGGTTTGTGCGCGCAATTGCGCCGAAGTCCCGTGTGCCAAGATTTGGCCGCTGCGCATAAGCGCTAGCCCATGGCAGTACTCGGCTTCGGCCATAACGTGGCTGCTTACTAACATCGTTTTACCTTGGGCCGCCAATTTATTAAAGAGCTCCCATAACTGGATTCGTAAAACTGGATCTAGACCTGCCGTTGGTTCATCCAAAATCAGAATTTCAGGACTGCCAACTAAAGTGGTCGCTAGGGCTAAACGTGAGAGTTCTCCACCTGAAAGTGACGAAGCAACTTGATTTCGAACCACGTTTAAGTCGACTTCCTCTAAAATCTCATCCACGGTTTTTTCATTGCGTGAAAATAACGAAGCGAAATATTTAAGATTCTCTTCACACGTTAAGTCAGAGTAGACACTGGCGCTTTGCGTTGAGTATGCGATTTTTTCTCGAAGCACTGCGACTCCGGGCTTCATCCCCAGAACCGAAATCTCGCCACTTTTAATCTTCTGTAGACCAGCGATACTTCGCATAAGCGTGGTCTTACCGCTGCCGCTCGGTCCGAGTAGCCCCAAGATTTGCCCAGATTCAATTGTGAGTGAAAGTTCCTTAAGAATTACATTAGTGCCGCGCTGGACCACAAGATCCTTGCAGACGATTGCGCTCGACATAATTTCATTTTACTGTGCACCCACTTTATTGTCTATACTCAGTAAAAAGAATGGGAGGTAGCAATGCTTGGAAGCGCATCCCCTTCAGCTCGGCAACTAAAATTAAACAGCATTCTTCTCTTGATAGCTTCGATAATTTTGACAGGATGGATTATCTATCTTGTCTCAGCGCTTCCTCCCTCATATCGTGCTAGACACTGGGACTTAGCGTGGGTGGGATTTGACTTAGCAATGTTGAGCTCATTAATGACAACTGGTTGGGCGATGTGGAAGCGACGACCATATAGCTATTCATTGGGGAGCTCTTTTCTTAATCTGCTTATTACTTGACGTATCAAGTATATCTGATTTAATACTCCAGTGGCACAAAAAGGAATGAAGGAGCTCGACTCCAAAGCCTGGCGTGCATTCCACAAAATCGGCACCAGCCTGCTTCCTCACCTTGGTCGACAAATAACTAACCATTCTGGAATTTCTGGAACGGAATACGTAGTGCTTGTCGCTCTTTCTGAATTGACTGTCCCAAACG
>Ga0208738_1000171_pt1 | contig 20393 bp, 26 predicted proteins | sample CryBogCBE21Jul09_FD_184561 | JGI IMG/M metagenome (GOLD analysis project Ga0208738, IMG submission 184561) | Freshwater microbial communities from Crystal Bog, Wisconsin, USA - CBE21Jul09 (SPAdes) | ecosystem: Environmental > Aquatic > Freshwater > Lake | place: Crystal Bog, Wisconsin, USA... | reverse complement strand
TCCTTTAAATAAGTGTTCCCTCCATAGTAGTAAGGGAATTGACCTTTGAACACCCCTTATTTAAAGGGCATTAGCGTTAAGGCATGGAACAAAGCGACCAGATACGAGAACGCCTCACCCGAGTTCTTGACCCCGAACTCGGTGCATCGATTGTTGAACTCGGGATGGTTGGCGAGATTCGAATTGAAAACGCCACCGCATTTGTCAACGTCGCCCTGACAACTTCTGGTTGCCCACTTCGCTCACAGATCGAGCGAGACGTAAAAGAAGCAGCACTTTGTATTGACGGCATTAACAAAGTTGAAATTGTTATAGGTGTCATGGAACAAGACCAGCGTGCAGAACTCATGAAGCGTGCTCGTAAGTTCGCCCAAGACCGTGCACCTGAAACTTCAATCCCTTTTCAAACTCCTGTACTCATGATTGCTTCGGGCAAGGGTGGCGTTGGAAAGTCTTCAGTCACTGCAAACCTCGCAGTTGCTCTCGCACAACTTGGTCACCGTGTTGGCGTTCTTGATGCTGACATCTGGGGCTTCTCGCTGACACGACTTCTTGGCATTCAAGGAGAGGTCACCGCCAAAGACAAGAAGATGATCCCACTAGAGAAATCAATTGGGAAGGGAAAAATAAAGCTTCTTTCAATGGGGCTACTCGCAGAAGAAGACCAGGCGCTTTTATGGCGTGGACTCATAGTTCAAAAAGCAGTTGCCCAGTTCATTGAAGATGCTGACTGGTCAGACATTGACTACATGCTCATTGACACTCCTCCTGGGACCGGTGACATTGCAATGACGTTGGCGCGCATCCTTCCTCAAATGGGACAACTCGTTGTCACCACTCCAGCCATTGCAGCCCAGCGTGTGGCTCTTCGTGCTGCAGACTTTGCTCGTAAATCAAACATTCGCGTACTGGGTGTAATCGAAAACATGAGCGGGCTCGTCTGCTCGTGCGGCGAAAAACACAATCTCTTTGGTATAGGTGGCGGAAACTCACTTGCTGAGGAGCTCGACGTCCCACTTCTCTGTGAAATTTCACTCAACCCAGAAATCGCCAGTGGCGGTGATATTGGTGAGCCTGCAGTCTTAAAAGAAGACGCCAGTGGTGTATTTCACCAACTTGCTAAGCGCATCGAAACCGACATTGCACCACCGATCGGGATGCAGGGTTGTTCAGCCAGAATGCTCGACGCCTTAGACCGCGCAGTTGCTAGCGAGAGCTAGTCGTCAAACCCATCGTCGCCGGGCATAAGAATCACTGCCTCGCCATTGATTGTTTTAATGCGTGGCTCAATGCGCGGAATTTCAGTGAGCGCATTGGCATAGTTAAGTACTTCGCGTGAAGTGGTGAAGTGTGCAATGTCTTGCAAGTTTTTAATAGTTGGGAAAATCATTTCAAGTTCTCCACGTTCATGCATGGCGAGTGCTTCAAGTGGTCGTACCCATTGATCGGCAACCGTTTCACCAGCATCATGTGTTGCAACTTGATCCGTTGGCGCAAGTGCCACAAAGAATCTGGTGTCATACCTGCGTGGTGGTCCCACTGGAGTCACCCAGTGCGCACTGTAAGCAAGACCACGTAGATCGAGAAACAACTGTTCTTGTTCCATCATGTCTATGAACTTGAGTTCATTTGTATTCACCGCACGTCGATGTGCCGCCATTCGTTTGATGGTTTCTGGATCACTAAAGCGAACTGGGTTGCCATCTGCATCACACGCCACAAGAAGACCGGCTTCTTCAAACAATTCGCGCAGACACGCTACGAAATATGCGAGACCACCACTTTCTATGCCGAGTCGCCTGGAGGCTTCAGTGTCAGTGATGCCAATGGAGAGTTTCTGCCCCGATGCGCCAGCGTCACCAACGTCAACGCCACCTCCCGGGAAAACGTACGCACCACCTATGAAGTCACTGTTTAAGTTTCGCTTCAGCATGAGAACTTCGAAGCCCTCTGGAGCATCTCGAAGGGTAACGACTGTGGCTGCGGGTCTAGGAGTCAGAATTTCGGCCATAAAGCAAACTACCTAAGAGTTTCCTAACCAAAGCGCCTATTAGAGATATGTCCACTAAGTTTGTATGTGTAAACGGCAAAAAGGAGCATCGTGGCCAACGCAACAGCTAGCAAGAAGGCACAGACCCCAGCAAAAGGCGGTCGTCCTGCAGGTCTCTTCACCTGGATTGCCGTAGGAGTCGTACTCGTGATTGTCGTGGGTCTCGTGGTCATCAAAATGACCAGCGGATCACCCGCAGCAAAGGCATCAACAACCTTTGAAGCAGTTGATGCCACAACTATGAGCCAATTAACTTCAGTGCCGACGTCTGTGTTTAACACTGTCGGTGTCACTTCACCCGTTGCTCCAATTTCTGGTCCATCGCCACTGAGCGGACAACCAGCACTAACAAAGACCGTTAATGGCAAGGCCCTGCCTTTGATTCAGTACGTCGGCGCTGAGTACTGCCCGTACTGTGCAGCAGAGCGCTGGTCAACAATTATTGCCCTCAGTCGATTTGGAACATTTAGCAATCTTGGATTCGCACAAAGTGGCGCTTCAGATGTCTATCCAAGCACCAAGACGTTTACATTCCGCCAAGCTACCTACACTTCGCCATACGTTGCATTTTCGGCCGCTGAAACATTTACCAGCATTCCAGATCCCGCAACTAACTTCTACTTCCCACTGCAGAAGCTCACAGCAGCACAGACCGCACTGGTAAAGAAGTACGACACAATGCAGTACATCCCCACATTTACTTCGACCCAGGAAAACGGATCGATTCCATTCATTGACATGGCTAACAAGTTCTTGTCAGCTGGAGCAAGCTTCACTCCTGCGACACTCGCTGGACTCACACAGGGACAAATTGCTTCTGCGCTAAGTGACCCCACCAATCCAGTCACTCAGGCAATCATCGCTTCTGCGAATGAGCAATCAGCAGCCATCTGTGTTCTTACTAACAACAAGCCTGCCTCAGTATGTTCAAGTGCTGGCGTAAAAGCCGCCAAGAAAGCGCTGAACATTAAGTGAGTCGTACGGTAGAAAGTGTTCCTCGTTGGGCGGTTGTAACAACATTTGTCCTGAGCATCATTGGACTGGGTTTTTCCATCTACCTCACGATTACGCACTTTCAGCCCCACGCGTTGGTCTGTGCCGATACTGGAACCATTAACTGTGCGAAAGTAACGACTTCAGCTCAGTCCTACTTTCTAGGTATTCCAGTTGCGATTCTTGGATTATTTAATTTTGTCGTGTTGTTGGGCCTCAACTCACCTTGGGCATGGCGAGCCAAGAACTATTGGTTACATGTTGCGAGATTTGCCCTCAGCGTTGTTGGCATGGGCTTCGTTCTCTGGCTCATTTACGCCGAAATCATGATCATTGGCAACATCTGTCTCTACTGCACAGGTGTGCACATTGTTACTTTCGCGCTATTAATTGTCCTAACGCGAGTAACACCTACTCAACTTGGATGGGTAGCTTCAGCGCCTCTGGAGTGAGCGACGCTCAATCTCATTGAGACCGCCCCAGATGCCGTGAGTTTCTCGGCGTTCAATAGCTGCATCTAAGCATTCGGCCGTTACTGCACATCCAGCACAAATTCGCTTAGCCATGCGCTCTCGTTCAATGCGATCTTCTTTGCGTTCACTGGTATCAGGAGAGAAAAAGAGTGATCCCTCACCCCCTCGACATGCCGCTAAAAGTGACCAATCATCCGGTGCTAATGCCATAAGTCTCTCCCCCCAGTTCGACCAGAACCGCAGGTTACCCACGTCTATGTCCCCCTAGCAAGACGGCACGTCAGAGGGGGTATTGGGCTTTGTTATTAACAAAAATCAGGCTCCACTACGCTTGTAGATATGTCGAACGTTCTTATCGCCAGCGACCTTTCGAGCCTTCGAAATGAGCTTCGCTCAATGCTCGAAAACCCAGACGTGATTATCGAAGAAGTCGCTACGGGGCCAGAAGTTCTCACCCGCGTTAAACAAGGCGGAATCGACCTTGTTATTACTGACCTGCAAATCGCAAACATGGGCGGGATGGCGATCACCTTGGATCTTCGAAACGAAGAGTCCTACGGAGCTGCAGAGCCAGTTGCTGTATTAATGCTTCTTGACCGCCGCGCAGATGTATTTCTTGCACGTCGCAGTGGAGCCGAAGGGTTCATTGTGAAACCTCTGGATCCACAGCGTGTTCGTGCCGCAGTTCGTGCACTGCTTCGTGGCGAAGGCTACGAAGATCAGTCGCTTCGACCTGCAACAGTTCGAGCTAACTAAACAACAAAGTGGTAAGTAATTCTAATTCTGTTCGAACTGCTCAGTTAAAGATTAAAATTAAAATCTAATGAGTTGCTTAGTTATCTTCAGTGGGGATGTAGAACGCTTAACCCTCTTTTACGAAAGTGTTTTAGGTATGACAGCTACTCTTGAAGATGAAGGCAGCGCACAACTCCAACGAGAAGACGATGAAATTTATCTTCATCACACAACTGCCGACTATTTTGAACTAAGGCCTCGTGAAGATGTCGCCCTAAAACCTGCCTTCAAAGTAAAAGCCTTAGCTAGCGCGTTGGCTGCAGTTGAAAAATACGGCGGAACTTTAACTGAGCGATCATTTGAATTCAAAGGCGTTTATCATCGTGATGTCATTGATCCTGATGGCAACATAATTCAACTTCGAGCAGATTCTTAGGGTAAAAGTTTTATTACGAACTCTAAGTAAGTTCAATACTTTTTATATTTCAAAACCTTTGAACTTACGAACCTCTTGCGGCCAACCGCAAGCTTCTGCAACTTTGGCACCCCACATTTTGGCTTCATTTTCTGAACTGACTTCGATGATTGTAAGTCCACCGAGAAAGTCACCAGAAGTAGTTATTGGACCTGACAGGTTCCCTATCTCGTCAAAACCAAAGGCAGACTCGATTTCTTCTTCTAGCCCTCCGGCTGCAACAAGAACTCCGGCGTCTTTCATTTCAGAGACGACGGCCCTTGCAAGAGGTCCGCGAGAATTGAACCATTCTTCACTGTGGTCGCCGACCCACTGTTGATTGAAATAAATGATGTACTGAGCCATACAACAATCATAATTTGTAGATAAGGAATTAACTCTTTGCAGCAGTCCATAAAGAGAAGAAGTTAAGTCTTTAAGGTGCCAACTATTGTTCAGTTCATGACAATAATCCGTGAATTAAATCAAGCCGACAAGACTGAATGGCTGTTTTATTGGCGAAGCTACATCGAGTTCTACAAAACAAGTATCCCAGAGTCTCAATATGAACTGACATGGTCAAGGCTGTTAGATAGCAACTTCAATCTCTATGGATTTGTTGCAGAAGTCGATGGAAAAATTTGCGGGCTGGTCCATTTCACTTTCCAGGAATCAACTTGGGCTCCGAAAAGTTTCTGCTTGCTAGAGGACCTATTTGTGGATCCAAATGTTCGTGGCCATGGAGTTGGTCGAGCATTAATCGATGCTGTCTACGAAGTCGCAGTGAAATCTGGAGCGAGTCGTCTCTACTGGAATACAGACGCAACCAATGAGACTGCCAGAAAACTTTACGACTCCTATACGAACGAGTCTGGAAAAGTGCAGTACCGCATACCTCTTAACTGAGTCATTTAGCTGTTTGCTGACTTGCTAGTCGGCGACAAAGCCTTTCCACCCCGACATGTAATCCACGAAAGTCTGTGATAGCCCTTCGGACTGCAGAATCTCTCGGGTCACCGGCAGATCCCGCATGACAAAATCAGAGTCTGCACACGCCGAGCGTGCAAAGTCATGATTAGTGATAGCCGCTCGTCCAATCGCAACTAAGTCAGCCCCAAGATCAAGACAGCGCTTCGCATCTGCAGCTGAATAAATCTTTCCAGCAACGCAGAGTCGAGTCTCCCCACGTGGGATCTCAGTAAACAGATCAATCAGTTGGCGCCCAGCAAATTGTTCATCAGAGGCCTCCTTAAAGCAGTCCCAGAGTGAAATGTCAACAAAGTCGGCAAGTCCAGTTTCCAAAATCAGTTTGTATGTGGCAATGATGTCAGCGGTATCAAGACCGAAACGCTCTGGCGACAAGCGCACGGAAACGTTGAAATCGGAACGAGTAGCTGCGCGAATGCCACGTAGAACATCGAGCAAAAGGAGTGCTCTGTTCTCGATTGATCCTCCATACTTGTCAGTGCGCTGGTTATACGTTCGATTAAGAAACTCGCAGATGATGTAATCGTGTGCGCCATGGATCTGCACGCCGTCAAATCCAGCCTTCTCACATCGAACGGCTGCTGCGATGAAGTCAGCGGTGAGTGCCTCTACTTCATGCGTTGATAATTCTCTAGTACCAGTGTCAGCATCAACACAAGGTCCAACCGGTGCGGTGCCGATTAAATTACTCGGGCTTCGACGACCCGCGTGGTGAAGTTGCACTACTGCCATTGAGCCATGCGCCTTAATTCCACTCGCGAGTCGTGTCAGACCTTCAATGTGAGCGTCACTGAAACACCCCAATTGTCCTGAGAAGCCCTGGCCAACTGCCTGGACGTGGCTGGCACAGGTCATCGTTAGTGCGAAGCCACCAGCGGCGCGCATAGTGAGCCACTTGTACTCCTCATCGCTTAGCGTTCCATCCGCATGGCTCTGCTCATTGGTGAGTGGTGCCAGGGTGATGCGGTTGTCAATTGACGTGCCATGGACAAAAGAAATCGGAGTAGAAAGTTCAGTCATAATAAAACCTTACTGGCGAGCCTTCACTACTATTTTGCTTTGTTGCCCTTAAGGGTCCAGAAAACTAGAGCGTTCGCGTGGCCATGTCCCATCTCATGCTCTGACTTTAGGTAATTAACAATCTCCATGTGCTTTTCTTTTCCACATTTGCCAATTATTTTCTGCCACTGTGCGATTGACTTTCCATACTTTTTCTCAATAGATGGAAAGTAGGAAGCAGGTCCTTGTTTTGGCCATTCATTAGTTGCCATGACTACCAACCTTTAAAAATTTGTCAAAACCTTATCTTGAACCCGTAGGCCAGTTCATTGTTTTGGAATGATCCTGAACAAATGGAGCAATACGATTGAGCTGTGCAGCGACTTTCGAAAATCTTGATGCGATGTGGTTTTGCGTTGGCTCTGCTGCCTCTACTGGTGGCCTTGCTAATGAATCGTTTTGATGTCACTCAGTTTTTTAATGAAAGCAAGGGTGGTGCAGCACTTTGGATCGAGGTATTCACACTTCCACTCGGGTTGCTGTTTGTTTTAGGAGGATTTCTGTTCAAAATCTTGAGTAAAAAAGTATCTAAATTCAAGTAGATTTTGGTAATGGCAACTAAAACACTCCTTGAAATCCCCGCAGAAACTACTAAGAAACTAAAGCGACTCAATTCTTACGCAGGCGTCCTGCACCTCGTGTCTGGGGTGCTCATACTGCTGCTCAGCAATAGCTTCTCGCTCCCAGTGACTGGGACGTACACATCAGGTGGACCTGGATCCGCTAACGACGCACCGGTCACTTTGTTCAGTCTGCCAATTGGACTTTGCTGCGCACTATTCCTCTTCATGAGTGCTGCTGCGCACTTTTGGATCATTTCTGGGCCAGGGTTTTCTAGGTACCAAAACGATCTGAGGAACCAGCGCAACTATGCACGCTGGGTTGAGTACTCCCTCTCTTCAACGCTCATGATCATTTTGATTTCAACGCTCTGGTCAATTACTGACTTCGGTGAGCTTCTGGCAATCTCAGTGGCCAATATTTCAATGATTCTCTTTGGCTGGCTACAAGAAAAATACGAAGTCCCAGGAGAAGGCGGACTTATGCCTTTCTACTTTGGCTGCATTGCTGGAATTGCGCCATGGTTAATTGTTTTGTTCCTGCTCATCTCTCCAAACAGGGTTGGAACAGCATCCCCTCCAGGATTCGTTTACGGAATTGTGGTGAGCCTCTTCCTCTTCTTCAACTGCTTCGCACTCAACCAGTGGCTTCAGTACAAGCAGATCGGTAAGTGGAAGAACTACCTCTACGGCGAGAGGGTCTACATCATCCTCTCCTTTGCTGCAAAGTCAGCGCTCGCGTGGCAGATATTTTCTGGCGCACTGGCCGCCACCATGCCTAAATAATTCTTTCGTGATTTCTAAATGGACAACTACTTAGAGATCAATCGTGCGAACTGGGACAGTCGAGTTGAGCATCACCTCAGTGGCTATGACCTTGACAAATTTCGTAGTGATCCAGCATTTGTTTCTTATGTAGTCCAGTTTGACAAAGAGCGCCTTGGAAGTGTCGAGGGCTTGGACATAGTGCATTTGCAATGTCACATCGGAACCGACACACTTTCGCTTGCTCGATTAGGAGCGAAGTCAGTCACCGGAGTCGACTTTTCTCCCAAGGCACTTGCAGCAGCGAAGAATTTGGCTAGCGAACTTAGCATTGAAGCAGCATTTATTGAATCAACTGTTGATGACGCAGTGAGTGCTTTAGACAACAGAAAATACGACATGGTCTATACCGGTATTGGAGCACTGTGTTGGTTGCCGGACATAAGGAATTGGGCCAAGGTCGTGTCATCACTGTTGCGACCAGGTGGACGACTATTTATTCGTGAAGGCCATCCTGTTCTATGGGCGCTCAGTTATGAACGGATAGATGGATTGTTGTCGCTCGAATACAACTACTTCGAATCAGAGGGTTTAAGTTTTGTAGAAGAGAAGTCTTACGTTGACCATGAAGGCGCGGTCTCTTCACCTGAGTCAATCAGCTTCAACCACGGACTCGGAGAGATTATTACGGCGCTCATCAATGAAGGCATGACAATCACTGCCTTTGAAGAGCACGACAGTGTGCCATACCGAGCACTCGGCGAGGCAATGGATGACATTGGTCAAGGCGAATTTCGACTCCGCGAAAACCCTGAACGACTTCCGGTTTCTTACACCCTCCAGGCCAGAAAAAACTAGACAATTCCATTACAGTTGAGTAATGAAACGAGTTCTAATTACAGGTGCCAGTGGTTACATTGGCAAGCACATCACACTCGACTTATTAAACAGTGGATACACGGTTCGCGCTTCAGTGCGAAGTGACAAGAAAGCCGAAGAGGTCCGAAAAGCAATTGCGGCCCACGTGAAGAGTGACATTGATCTAAGTACTCAATTGTCATTCGTCGTGCTCGACCTTGAAAGCGATGCTGGATGGCAAGACGCACTACGTGGCATGGATGTTCTTATGCACACCGCCTCTCCATTTCCCATTGCGTCACCAAAAGATGAGAACGACCTAATTAAGCCAGCAGTTGGTGGAACATTTCGTGCACTGAGGGCTGCGCACGAAATGGGAGTTAAGCGCGTCGTGCTTACCTCTTCAACTGCCGCTGTCGCGGGGACTGATCTGCCCGCTGGCAAAACAGCCTTTGATGAGACTGTCTGGTCTGACGTCAATCACCCAGCTGGAAGCGTGGCTTACACAAAATCAAAGACACTCGCAGAGCAGGCCGCTTGGAACTACATTAAGACAGAGGCACCAGAGATTGAACTCACCACAATCAATCCAGTTTTAGTTCTAGGTGCACCACTTGACTCAAATTTTGCATCGTCAGTCTCATTGATTGAACGTGTCCTAAAGGCCAAGGATCCGATGTTGCCTGATCTTCACATGTCAATTGTTGACGTGAAAGACATTGCACGCATGCATGTCAAAGCAATCGACATGGACGCTGCCAAGGGAGAGCGTTTCATTGGTAACTCTGGAAGCATGTCATTTGTAGAGATCGCTAAGACATTGAAGGCTGCACACCCTGAGCGAAAAATAAAGACTCTTCAGGCACCAAACTTTCTGGTGCGGATACTTGCACTTTTTGATAAGGAGATAAAGGCTGCCCTACCTTCACTTGGTGACACGACCCAAGTCAGCTCGGCTAAAGCACAATCGGTTCTTGGAATTAATTTCATTCCAGCAAAGCAGTCGGTGCTTGAGACAGCAGATTATTTAGTCTCAAGTAATCTGGTGAAGTGATGCAAGAAGGGTTCGTTGAGGGCCGGCCAAAGATTTGGCTCCGGGTTGATGGAGCAGTTCTCTTCATTGCATCCATCATTCTTTTCAGCCTCACCAACCAGCACTGGTGGATTTACCCAGCTCTTCTCTTTGTGCCAGACATTTTTATGATTGGCTATATCCGAAGTACAAAGCTTGGCGCTTTCTTCTACAACGCTGGGCACAGTTATTTTCTGCCGTCACTTCTCTGCCTTTATGGGTGGCATCACACACTCTGCTTGGCGATTGGACTTATTTGGCTTGGCCACGTTGGCTTTGACCGTATGGCTGGATACGGACTTAAGTACGATTCAGACTTCAAGCACACACATTTAGGAAGTCTGTTTAAAGAAAAACACTAACTTTCGATTTGTCCTAAGTCCTTCAGGGTTCGCCCTGAGGGTACGTATTGATCAATCACACCATTTGGGATGAAAGCTCGGACTGGCACTCTTTGGTCGACTTCAGAAAGTTGCAACGCAATTTCCTCGGCGCTCCAGGCCTCTTCAACTTGGAACTGTTGGTCAGCACTGAAAGGTGTGTAAAGGACGAGGTCTGGTCCTTCAATCCCAAATACACGACCAGTAAATCGGTTGTCATTGCTCGCTAGATAAACAACTAACGGTGAAACGTGTTCTGGTGCATGACGATCAAAGTCAGTGTCTGACTCAGGCATCATGCGAAGAACGCCCGGAGAAGCTTCGACCATCCTTGTGCGTGCGCAAGGGACAATGGCATTGACTCGAACTCCAAGTTCTGAGAGATCTTGGGCGTGGCTCACGGTGATTGCAGCGATGCCAGATTTCGCTGCTCCGTATACTCCTCCACCTTGAGCTGGATGCAGTCCCGCCGATGAGGATGTATTAACAATTGCTCTTCCAGCTCGTGGACCTACTTGGGTCCAATGAGCTGCAGCGAAGTGGCTGAGCGCAATTGTGCCTTTTAAGTGCACACCAATTTCTGCGTCAACGTCTTGCTCGCTCAAATCAGCCAGTCGCTTTGATCTGTTGATGCCCGCATTGTTCACCACAATGTCAAGTTGACCAAAGTGAGCGAGTGCATCATCAACCATGCTCTTCGCGCCATGCCAGTCAGCAACACTTGCGTAATTTGCAAATGCTTCTGCACCAGTTGCGCGCAGTTCATTTACAACATTGTCTGCTTGATTCGATCCATCAGGCAAGCCATCAAGCCCTGCGCTGAAGTCATTAACGATTACTTTTGCACCTGCCCGAGCAAGCGCGACAGCATGCGCTCTACCGAGCCCTCTGCCCGCTCCTGTGACAATTGCGACTTTGCCTTCGAGTCTCACCATGTTCTAAAGGTAGCAAGCAAGCTCCCGCTTGGTGTTCTTAAGCCAGAGGCCTGAAGTGACATGAAGATGCATAAAAGATAAGGTTTGAATCATGACACGTGACAACGAACAGCTCCGATTTGTAATTGAAATTGAAGTAACTGACATTGTGCGATTTAAAGAGATCGCAACAAAGTGTGTGGAATTCAGTCGAACTGAACCTGGCACATTGCTCTATGACTGGTACATCGACGAAGAAGCCAAGACTGCACGTCTCTACGAGGCGTATGAATCTGTAGATGCAGTTATTGCCCATGCCAAGGGACCGGTATTCACCGAGATTGGCATTCCACTTTTTGAAACATGCAAGTTCATCAAAGTCGACTGCTTCGGTGATCCGGGCAAGCTTGCCGACCGTGAAGGTCTCTGGCCAGTGACGTACTGGGGAGTCCCTTTTTCTGCGCTAAAGGGCTAGCCAACAAAAATGCATTCTCTCCAGTCCTCGCTGCTTGACAGTTGGTGGATGCTCTACGCAACGTTCTGGGCTTTAGTTATTGGTTTCTCAATCTCAGGATTGATTCAAGCCTTCGGATCGAATCTGCTCATTGTTGAAAAACTTGGAAAACACAATCCAGCATCTGTCACTCGAGCAGGTTTTCTCGGTGCAATCAGCTCAAGCTGTTCGTACGCAGCAAGCTCTATTGCCAAGAGTCTTTTCGACAAAGGTGCTGACTTCACCACTTCAATGGTCTTCATGTTCGCCAGCACAAATCTGGTCTTCGATCTAGGACTCGCCATCTGGGCGCTACTCGGATGGGAGTTCGCTGTTGCCGAGCTCTTTGGTGGCGTAGTGATGATTGTTCTTCTTGCCATTTTCCTTCCCCTGGCAGTGCCTACTTCTAAGACGCAAGAGCTGCGAAACACTTCTAAGAAATCTGTCGTGAGCAGTACCGCAAAGCCAACACTTTTCGACGCCGCCGGGTTCACCATGGGTGACTTGATGATGCTGCGCTTTGAGCTGGTTGGTGGATTCGTAGTAGCGGGATTCTTTGACAAGCTCATTCCGGTCAGTTTTTGGAACGCTTTCTTTATCGCCAAAGGTGGAGTACTAGCTGCGATAGAGAACGCATTGATTGGTCCGATAATTTCTGCATTCAGTTTTGTTTGCTCGGTTGGGAACATTCCCCTCGCAGCAGCACTCTGGAACAAAGGCATTTCATTTGGTGGCACTATTTCATTTATTTTCGCTGACCTGCTCACCATCCCATTGATACTTATCTACAAGAAGTTCTTCGGCGCCAAAATCACCGTACGCCTTGTACTGGTTTTCTGGTTTGTTATGAGTTTGAGTGGACTGATTACTCAAGCATTATTTAATGCGCTTAATGCTGTTCCGGTCAGAATGTCAATGGGGCACATGCAGGATCATTTTGCGAATAACAGAACGACTTGGCTGAACGCAGTAGCGCTTCTGGTTTTGATTGCTGTGTACGTCACTTACAAAGTGGGACAACGTCGCCCTACATCAGAAGCATTCGCCAAGGATCCCATCTGCGGGATGCAAGTTGCGGTGAATACTGCTTCAGCTGTGTTGGAACTTGACGACGAAACGTACTACTTCTGCTGTGATGGCTGCAAGCAGAAGTTTGCCTCGCAGCAATCTGCTTAAGCACGCATCATCCAAGCAAAAGAGTAATGAATTAGACTTATGTAGTGAAACGTCTACGTGAACTAAGTGCTGAATTCATTGGTAGTGCGTTACTCAGCGCCATTGTTATTGGATCTGGCATCGCTGCACAGCAGCTCTCACCAAATCAAATCGGACTAGAGCTTCTAGAGAACACCGCTGCGACAGTTGCAGGGCTTTATGTACTCATTAATGTCTTTGGACCAATCTCTGGGGCACATTTCAATCCGATTGTTTCGTTCGCTGATATTGCCTTAGGCAAGAACACTCTTAATCATGCTCTCGCTTACCTGCCGGCGCAGGTTGCGGGTTGTGCACTTGGTGCGCTCGCAGCGAATGCAATGTTCGCCCTTCCGCTTTTTCAGTTATCAACCCACCACCGCGCGACAACTCCACATCTACTTTCTGAAACAATTGCCACCGTAGGCTTGATCCTCGTTATTTTTGCTCTCTCGAAAAATGGCGGTGAGCAAAAGATTGCTGGATCAGTTGCTAGTTACATCGGTGCTGCGTACTTCTTCACCAGCTCCACAAGTTTCGCTAATCCAGCTATTTCTGTTGGTCGAATGCTCTCAAACTCATTCGCTGGCATCGCCCCATCATCAGTACCGGCGTTCGTTTTAGCTCAAATTATTGGTGGCGTAATTGCCGTAGTTTTCGTCAAGTTTTTGTTCCCAGAGAAAACAATCAGTGCCTAAGCCCGAAGTTCTCTTTGTCTGTGTCCATAACGCTGGCCGTAGTCAGATGGCTGCCGCCTTCCTTATTCACCACTCAAAAGGGGCTGTGAGCGTCCGCTCAGCAGGCACAGCCCCGGCTGGCAGTATCAACCCAGCGGTGATTGAAGCCATGCAAGAAAAGGGAATAGACCTTCTGGCCATGGGTGCGAAGCCGAAGATTCTTGAAAGTGAAATCGTAATGGGATCAGACTACGTAATCACTATGGGATGTGGCGACGAGTGCCCATTCTTCCCTGGAGTCTCCTACCTTGACTGGGCGCTTGAAGACCCAGCGGGTAAAGGGGTTGACTCGGTTCGACCTATTCGAGACGAAATTGAAGAACGAGTACTTGCCCTGTTAGAGCAAATACAAAACAGCTAGTTACGCAACGCTCTCTGAAATAAGTTCCATCGTTGCGGAGTGGCTACCACAGTCTCCGCACTTTATTAACGATTCCACCGGTTGCTGTAATTTTGCTTCAGCAATGCGCAACTTGTCGGTGAAGTGAAAGTGGTGAATTTGCTTCTTGTGTTCCTCGTGACCGAGGTGGCCGGCCAAAAGAAGTGGCAACACCACAGCCGTAGCGGCGAGTGTGAAGAGAATTCCGATGAAGTATGCAATAACCATGTTTTCTCCTAATAGGTAAAGAACTACCTTCAATGTAGGAGATGCAGGTTAAATGACTATGACTAAATCTTGATGGAAGTGTTCCAATTTGGCGAACACGGATAGAACTTCTTACTTCTAAATCAGCCGAAGCGTCCCTGGATGTAGTCAAGGGTTCGTGGATCTGAAGGGTTATTAAAGATTTTTGTTGTCTCAGCAAACTCAATAAGCTCACCAGCTCGGTCATCACCCATCAACAAGAAGGCACAGTTGTCTGAGACGCGTGCAGCTTGTTGCATGTTGTGAGTAACAATCACAATTGTGACTCGATTCTTGAGTTCTCCCATGAGGTCTTCAATAGCCTTGGTTGAAATTGGGTCAAGCGACGATGTTGGCTCGTCCATCAGAAGGATTTCAGGCTCCACTGCAAGCGCACGCGCAATACAAAGACGCTGTTGCTCTCCACCTGAAAGTGTGGTGCCACCGTTCTTTAGACGACCCTTTACGCTGTCCCAAAGAGCGGCAGCAATCAATGAGGATTCAACAGCTTCGTCGAGTAGTGACTTCTTCTTAATTCCGTTAAAGCGAAGTCCAGAAACAACATTGTCGTAGATAGACATTGTTGGAAATGGGTTCGGACGCTGAAAAACCATTCCAATTCGGCTACGAAGCAGTGTGGTCGGAAGCTTGTCGTTGTAGACATCGGTATCACCAAGAAGGATTTGCCCCTCAACTACGGCACCCTTGGTGAGGTCGTGCAAACGGTTAAGTGATCGGAGCAACGTTGTCTTACCTGAGCCTGAAGGCCCAATTAGTGACGTGACCTTTTTTTCCTCGACGTCAAACGTCACGTCGCGAACGGCAGTGCGACCACTGAACGCCACGGATACATCCTTGAGTTGCATCGCAATTTTATTTTTAGTAGTTGCCATGTTCGTGGTGACCTCTGTCTTTGTTGTTACAACTTCCATTAGCGCTTTTCCCTTCTCATTCGAGCAGAAACTATTCGAGCAGTGAGACTTAAAATCAAGATCATTGTTACAAGCGCTAATGCAACACCCCAAGCTGCGGCACGCTGGCTAGGGTACTGCGACCCTGAGTAATTGTACGTAAGAAGTGGGAGTGCCGACATTGGGTGGAGGGGGTTGAAATCCCACACTCCAGAAGCACCGACAACGAGCAAAATTGGGGCAGTTTCTCCCATGGCGCGAGCTAACGAAAGGAGCACTCCGGTAATTACACCAGGAGCGGCCACCGGCAAAGTAACCGACTTGGCAATCTTTGAGTCGCGTGCTCCTAAGGCCAGGCCGGCTTCTCTCAGCGTCGATGGAACCCCTCTAAAGGAAATTTCACTGGACTTGGCAATAACGGGAACCATCAGAACTCCAAGTGCAACCACCCCAGCGAGTCCGGAGAACTGCTTCATGGGAACCACTACATATTCGTATGCAAAAACGCCAAGAAGAATGGATGGGAGACCCGTCATGATTTCTGTAATGGCACGAAGGATGTTTGCAACACGCGACGTCGCCTCGGATAAATAAAGGCCAAGCAGAACACCAATTGGAACAGCCACGAACCCCGCGAGTAGGTCGATAACGATTGTCCCTAAAATTGCATTACCAATTCCACCAATGGCGTCTTGCTGAACCAAGTTTGGCTGGGTAGGAAGCGCAGTTAGAAACGTCCAGCTAACTGCGGCGATTCCCTTATTAATCAATGCGTAGATAACTGAACCAAGTGGGATCAGTGCCAGGATGAAACACCCCATGAGAGTCGCAATGTAGGTGCGAGAAAGAAAAGTACGGCGTCTAATCGTTGCGGCAGCTCGTTCTTGAATCTGCTTGCGACGATCATAAATTGGATCAGGTGGAAGTTGAGTCAGAAGATCGGTCATGCCGATGCCTTTGCACGATTGGTAAGTACGCGGGCGAAGGCGTTAACGCTCGCCGTGATAAGCATCAAAATAAGCGCTAACGCTGCTAGCGCAGCACCAGTGTTCCCGCTGGCATCTCCGAACTCAGTCGCAATGGTTGATGCAAGTGTTCCGCCAGTTGAGAAGAGTGAGTGTGGCATTTGAATGTTTGACCCAATGACCATTGCAACAGCGATTGTCTCACCGAGGGCTCGACCGGCACCGAGAACAATTGCCCCCATAATGCCTATCTTTGACGTTGGAAGAATAACTTTTGTGAAAACCTGACTTCGTGTGGCGCCAAGGGAAAGCCCACCTTCGATGAGGTCAGCAGGCACAACTGAAATTACATCTCGAGAGATTGCAACAATCGTTGGAAGAATCATGACCGAAAGAACAATGCCCGCCAAGAGAAGGCTGAAACCTTCTTGTGGGCCATTGAATGGGAAGTTGCTTCCAGTGAGGCCAGCGAGGAATGGTTGCACAGTGTGTGAGAGCCAAGGCGTTAAGTACCAAAGACCCCAAAGGCCGTACACCACGGAAGGAACAGCGGCGAGAAGTTCGACGAGCGAGGCACCTAGGGTTCTGAATTTTGGGGGAACAAGGAAAAGGAGTGCAAGTGCCGATGAAATGCCAATCGGAACCGCAATAAGAAGAGCGATCAGGGTGGTGATAAGTGTGTCAAGGATTAGTGAGAAGGCACCAAATGGACCATTTCCACCCGCGACCCAAGACGTGCCAGTAATTAGGTGGTATCCATTTTGCTTCAGTGCCGGCCAGGCTGCGTGTAAAACACTCCAAACAAAGATAAGAACTACAGCCCCAAAAAAGAAAGCTGCGCCCTTTAGAACAATTTTGTACGGACGATCAGAAGTGGCCGAGTGAGAAACTCTCTCGGCCACTTCTGATGAACCATGAAGTCCAGGTTCTTTCGTCTGCATTTTAAGTTTTAAATCGATTCTTTAGTTAAGAACAATCTTCGTACCGTTGTACGTCAACTGTGCAATTTGCGAAGCAGCAAGTGTGCGTACGTAGCTTGGGAGTGGAACATACCCCTGCTGCTGCGCAACATTCTGACCCGCTGTTGAGCCAGACTGAGTTGCCCAGTCGAGGAACATAGCTACAAGTGTTTCTGCAGCTTGCGAACCAGCGTTGAGTGTCTTGAAGTCCTGCGGAACAATTGCCCAACTGTAACCAGCGATTGGGTAAGCACTTGCACCTGAACCGTTAACGATTGAGAAGTTCTTCACAACTCCGTCAGTTCCTTCAGATGGTGGTGTCGTTGAGAAGTTTGCAGCGTCAGTAGCAACGTTTGCAGCATTCAATGAAACAACTTTCCCGGCAGCATTGATCAGCTGTGCAGCTGGAAGTGTGTGCTGAAGAAGGATGTATGAGTACTCAACGTATCCAATTGCACCGACTGTCTGCTCAACATCACCAGCAACTCCAGCGTTCTTCTGAGCACCAAGACCAGCAGTAGGAACCTGTCCCTGGTTGAACGTGGTGTTAGGGAAGATCTGAGTTCCAACGGCCTTGTTAGATGAGTTTCCTGAACCAGAAGTAATTGCAAAACTTGTAGATGCAGCTGACTTCAAGTAGTCCATGAAAATGTAGCTTGTGCCTGAACCATCAGCACGGAATACTGGAACGATTGGGATGTTTGGAAGTGCACATTTTGACGATGTAACTTTTCCAGCCTTGTTCTTCGTTACATTCACAATCTTAGGGTTGATGGCACAAATTGCCGAGTCGTTCCATGATGTGATTGAACCGTCGTAGATACCAGCAAGAGTTGCAGCATTAAGGATCACTGGGTTCTTTGGAAATGCCTTCTGCACTGTTGGCAGGTTGTACATAAGTCCAACACCACCAAGAACTACAGGGATCTGTACGTAGTTGCTTAGTGTTGTTGATGGACCTGCACCAGTGATGATTGATGAGTCGAGGCTGCTTCCAGTTGCCTGGTTAACTGTTCCCATTGGAACGTCTGAAGCACCAACTTGGTAAGTGCCAGCTACAACGTTCTTCTTACCAGTTGTTGAACCAGTTGGAGAGTAGAGAGCCAGCCCAGTTGGAGCGCTTGAACCTGACTTCTTTGCAGCCTGAGACATGTAGACAGGAATAGCGGCGTTGAAGAATGGCTCGTCGAAGCTTGAGCCACCCATGTTGATTGATGAAGCGGCGGCGGCTAATCCATCTGTAGATGTGAATGTAAGGTCACCAGTAAGCGTTGCGGCGTTAGCGACTGTTACAGCCATTGTTGAAAGAAGCCCGATTGTTGCAATAGCAACTCCTAGGTTTCTGCGAAGAGTCTTCTTCATTATTTTGCTTTCCTCCTAAAGAAAAGTGATTAGTTGATGATTTAGTTTCAATTATTTAGCAATAATTTGCGCTAAACCAATGTCCAACATACGGTGCGGAAGTAAACGCAAAGTGAAGTGCTCTGCTCTTTCAAGTGAAATCTTGGCTAACTGTGTAAACATGGCCCAGCAGAGAATCGCCTGCAAAATAAGGGGTTTCGTAGCGCTGAATAAATTATATCCCCCGCAGTTCACAATTGGCATAATTACATAGGTGTTGTTCTCCTGACTGAATTGAGTAATAACCTGGGGGCAGCGAGAAAGGCTGTTATGAGCAAGAAAATCGATGAAGCTTTCTACAAACTTCAAAGCGAGGCCCAACATCACATCAAGCTCTCAACTGCTCGTCAGGATGAATACGAGAATGGCTTTGCCCAAGGAATGGCCGAAGCGCTTCGTATCGTTGCAACGATTCGTGAAAGTTCCGAATAACTTTATTTAAAGATTCATTCAATTTCTCCCATCTGATTACGCTTCTTTCACACTGGGATAACTCTTGCTCATTACCTTATATACGCGTGGCACACGCTCAGACTCCGTCAACCTCCCCGACATTGAGACGTGCCGCACTTCGCGTAGTCCCTTCAGACTGGATAAGTTTTGGTCGCAATGGTTGATCCCGAAGGACGCAGTGTCGTCCTTGTAGTCGAGGACGAGGAGAGCTATCAAGAAGCGCTCAAGGTTGGACTCACTGTTGAAGGCTTTGTTGTTGTTTCTGCAATGAACCTCGCTGAGGCGAGATCCCTAATAGAGACGACCCGCCCGGATCTCGTGTTGCTCGACGTGATGCTTCCAGACGGATCAGGGTTAGATCTGTGTCGCGAAATTTGTGAAACCAAAAAAATTCCTGTGATTATGGTTTCTGCGCGGACTGAAGAACTCGACATCGTTCTTGGACTCGAAATTGGCGCTGCTGACTACGTCACAAAGCCTTACCGACTTCGTGAGTTAATTGCACGAATGCGCGTAGTCCTTCGTCGCCCGACAATTGAAACTAACGACGAAATAATTTCATTTGGAAACATCCGACTTGACCTAACAAGGCGAACGGTTTTAAAGAATGACGTCTCCATTGAACTAAGCCGTAAAGAGTTTGACTTACTGACATTGTTTGCAACTCGGCTAGGACAGGTTGTTACTCGTGAAGTTTGTCTCGACACACTCTGGTGGGGGCTAGAGCTTTCAGACACTCGCACACTTGACACACACGTAAAACGACTTCGACAGAAGATTGAAGATGAGCCAGCTGAACCTAAGCACCTGCTTACTATCCGCGGTGTGGGCTTTCGCCTAGACGCTTAACGGTCACAAGTAATCTCTAGGCAACACCTAGGAGATCACTTGAAAAATTCAACTGAAGCGACTCATTTTGATGTTGCAATTATTGGTGCAGGAATTTCTGGCATAAACGCCGCACACGAACTCATCACGAAGCACCCTGGTAAGAGTTTTGTCATCCTCGATGCTCTAAGTAATTACGGAGGCACGTGGCTAACGCACACGTACCCAGGAGTACGTTCAGACACTGAGCTCTATACCCTCGGTTACAGCTACAAACCCTGGAAAGGTGCCCCCTACGCCGGCGGTGCAGAAATTCATTCATACCTAGGCGAAGTGATCGAAGAATACGGCATTGCCAAGCACATTCGATATAACCAGCGCGTCGAGAGTCTTAATTGGGATACTGCAAGCAAGACGTGGTCTGTTGAAGGAACCAACAAAGAAACCAAAGAGCAGTTCTCATTAAGCGCAGAATTCATTTGGTCGTGCCATGGTTACTACCGACAAGAAAAGGGCTACACACCAAC
>Ga0208738_1000168_pt1 | contig 20416 bp, 34 predicted proteins | sample CryBogCBE21Jul09_FD_184561 | JGI IMG/M metagenome (GOLD analysis project Ga0208738, IMG submission 184561) | Freshwater microbial communities from Crystal Bog, Wisconsin, USA - CBE21Jul09 (SPAdes) | ecosystem: Environmental > Aquatic > Freshwater > Lake | place: Crystal Bog, Wisconsin, USA... | reverse complement strand
GCCTACGCTACCGGAATATCCTAAACTACCACTGTAGCCTAACCCAGAACTACCTGTATATCCTTGAGCACCAGTACTGCCAGTAAATCCCAATCCTTGACTGCCAGTGTATCCAACTGGTCCTTGTGGGCCACCAGGAGTGCCTTGACTGCCTGTATACCCTACTGGCCCAGAAACATCACTGGCTGATCCAGTGTAACCTATACTGCCAGTGTAACCTATACTACCAGCATAACCAACACTGCCCCAATATCCTGCTGAGCCAATGCTACCGGTGAATCCGATGGGTCCAACACTTCCAGCATACCCGCCGGCAACTCCTAATTCTTGTTTTAAAGAACTATAGCTGAATTGCTTGGCCACATTATTATCAACCACCAAGAATACACTTGTTGTGCTTATATTCTGCGTTACTGGTAAATCTGTTATCTTGGTCATGTATTAATCGCCTTCGAAAGGTATTCCGCTTTGATCAGTTAGTATATTGCCATTTTCATCATCAATGACTGGTCCCAAATTACCTTGATACGGCCCAACATTGAATCCAACGCCATCCGGGCCAAACAATTCGAAATCCTCTGGAACAATATTTGATATATCTCTACGTTCAAATATCAAATATTTATCGGCTGAATTATCCAGACTTTTGGATACTATAATCCTGTCTACTTCAAAATTCAAACTGGTAAAATTGAAACCTGACAATTTAATTCTATCAACAATTTTGGAACTTTGTCCTGGCAGTGTATAGCACAATGGTATCACAGGCATATATCCTGGAGGGATATACTGCCCTGACTGCGGGGTGCGCATAAACAATGGTAAGTTGTATTCGTTGACTGTGATGTACTGGTTGTTTAATATCAGTGTTTCCAATCTCTTGCGCATATTGTGAATACTGGCTGGATAGTACAGGCTGTTATTGATCTCTGTATGTAGTGATACACTAGTGCCTGTACTAGTGGCCATGGGATCTACAACGTCGACGTAAATTACTTCGTAAATGGCAGTTCCGTGGATGTCCTTGGCCACCGCCACTTTGATATCGCCAAAGTATAAATTAGTTGTGTAAAAATTCTGAAACAAGGCCGCAAAATAAGAATCTAAATTCAGTTTTTCTATACCATATTCTAGGTACATTTTCATATTATACTGTACACCAAAATTTGGATCAAAATATCTATAGATCAAATTGGGATCAAATATTTTGGTATTGCTGATAAAGTCTTGAAAACTCTGTCGTTGTGTTGAGTTCATAAACGGTCTAGCATATATACTGGTGTATTGTGTGCTAGTTGTTTGTGCTACTGACAGTGTAAATGTCTTGCTGATAGCACCCAAATCATAAATGTCGCTGGCCAGTACTGTAAATGTGTATGTACCAGTGGCATTAAAATCCACTTGCCCAGTAATACTGCCATCTCTATCTAAAGTTAACCCTGATGGCAGTGCGCCGCCATCTAACTGATATTTGATATTATAGTCTGCGGAAATTTCTCTGGCTTCAACATACAGATCACTGACAGTTTGTGTTTCGATGCTGCCAAGATCACTGCCTGTGACCCATTCAATACTGCTGTACACATTGCCTTGAACAAACAATGTGAATGTATTTGTCACTGTGGTAGTGGCTGTTGATGTATAATCTGATTTGGTGGCTGCGACAGTTAGTGTGTAGGTTTTTGTGTATGCTGGTTGAAATTCCACATATCCAGAAATATGACCTGATATTGGGTCTAAAACCAAATCAGGGGGTAACTGTGTTAGTAAATTTGTTGTGGTAATTAAACTATAGGTTATTTTGCCCTCTTGTGGTGTACCGTTATAAGCGGACACATCTAGATCTGTTTTTTCACCTGCTCGAATGATACCAAAATTTGAACTGTTTAAAAATTGTGGCAACTCTAGAAAACTGGCCGAGGCAGGAACAACGTCGGTACTGAGTATACTAACATCATAACTTAAAAATACAGAATCCGCTCTAAGCATGTCTGGATTGATCACCAACATTTCAAATCTATTAGTAGAAGTATTATATCCATCAGTGGCTGCTACACTGAACTGATAAATTTTTGGAACCGATACCAGCTGTACTTCTGTCAATGTTCCATAAAAAGATAACACAGCAGGATCATAACTATAATCATCAAATGATTCTGTATCGTACCCACCTGTTGTGCTGGCAAATCCAGGGAAAGTCAAATGATCCTTGACAAATCCTGAAATTGTGCCAGTGGAACTTAGTGTCAATCCGGGTGGTAATGTGCCAGTACTTAAATGATAGGTTATTGTGGCTGTATTTGGATCACCAACAGGTATAGCCTTTAAGGGATAATCAACCCACTGATTATTAAAAATATATTCCACACCACTGTACCCTGCTGGCAAAAATGTTGAAGTTGTATTTGTGGAAGTTGAAATAACTGACGCAGTGGTTACCCATTGTACTCCACCGTTATTGTAAATCGTGGAACTAAATGTTCTATCAATTACATTAACACTATCTGTTGCTCTAATTACAAATGTGCTGGTTGTGGGAATAAACACATTGTCGGGAACACCAGAAATAACTCCAGAAGAATTTATTGTTAAACCAGATGATAACTGTCCGCTGATCAAACTATAGGAAATGTTAGTACCAGTGGCCATTACTGCCACCGATGTGCTTACTGCTTCAGTAGCGGTAAAAAGTAGCCCTGCAGGTGTAGTCCATTGTACAGTCATATCAAATTAATAAAGTTCTGTCCATAAGGTAAGAGTTGTTGTTGCGCCGCTGGACCCGACCTCATAGATTGCTCCTGGTGGAACAATAAAGGAAATTCCGCCGATATTTCCCAAGCCACCCCCGCCTATATTCAATATGTTATAACCATTAATGTATGCGTTAAGATCAAAGCTACCTGCACTTAATCCGATACTTGTGCAACTTACAGCCACCATGATTGGGTACGTATGGGAATTTGTATATCCACCACCTAACACTCTAGATGCTGTGACATCATGCCATGTTTCACCGTTATATCCTAGCCCTTTAATAGTAGTAGAAGGAATACTACCTCCACTAGTAAACCAAGCACTTGTTCCAGAATAATATGTATATTCTATGGGAGTATTTTGTGTTATGCTAGCGGGTACTGCACCAATATAACTACTACCTAGACCTGGTATAAATGTAATACCAGTAATAGTTGCGCCAAATGTTCCAATTTTCAATGTTTGGCCATTTACCGGATTTGCCGGAAATACTACAATTATAGAGGCTGTACTATAATCCAAGAACAGGATCTCAGTGCCTGTGTCACACACCACTGTGCTGGTGTTTCCGGTAAATCCAACAGTGCTCAGGGTGGCACGTTGTAAGTTTCCGATCTGTACCCCAAGGCCTGAGCCACCACCACCATATGGTTTGGAAATCTTAACCATTGTACCATCATACGTTACATTGGCATGACTAGTATTGTCAGAATTGAAAAGTACTAGAGCATGGCTGGATGGTACCTGTATGTCCCCGCCTGAAATTACTTTGCCGCCTGAAGTTATATTTCCACCTGGGAAAGATACATTTCCGCTAGTATCAATTACCATACGGTCAAGTATTCCCACTTGTGTTGGTGGTGTTATTGGAATCCAATATGTAGAACTGTTTTTAAATGCAGTTACATCCTGAATCTTAAATGATCCGTCTGTAGCAGATGTACGCATGACATGTGAGTAACCATTATTATTCGGACCCGCAACAGTTTCTCCACTTATCAGTTGTATTGCTGAATCTCTAAATGTTCCTGAAGGTTGATATTTGGGATCTCCAGAAGATGACCATTGAGCACTATTTCCCCAACTATTTGACAGTGCTAGTACTCCACCATCATAGTAGCGCATGGAACTGCCCGCGGCCCAATCTGGTTGTGTAGCAGGAACTGTATCGTTAGCCGGCGCCCACTCAGCTCCCCAGAAGTTTTGTCCGCTATGCCCTTCCGCTACATCAATTCTATTGGCAAACACAATGTCGGCAGTACCATCAGTGGTATCGCGAGCACTGTATGTTGCGGGAAAAACAGTATGCGGATTGACTGCGGTGTTGTAAACTAAAGCCCAACTCCATTCTTCGGCATTGTGGTACTGTCGCCAATTGCCAAATTTAGGTTCTCCGCCTGTGTACGTGATAGTGGCTCCGCGACTATATCCTTGATCTACACTGTTACCAAACTGATGAATCCCTCCGTACAACGGTGCCGTATCTAGATTGATTTCTAAAATACTACCGGTTGAATTGATTTTCACGCGGGGATAGGCACCATTATCATAGGAGTAAGGCAGCACAAAGTTGATGCCGGTGCTAGAACTGCCGTTTTGTTCAATGGTCAAACCTCCAGGATTATTTGAATATAGGAAAGTTCCTGAGTTCACTGTGGACGCAATCGGATAAGTGAACAACCCAATTGATGTACCACTTGATTGAGCAGATACGCCGGCTGAGGCTGTGTTCCCTGTACTGTTATTGATAATATTCAAATCCAGCAAGCTATTGGTCCCACTAATAACAGTAATATTTCCTTTCGCATTGAATCCACCGCCAGAGTTGATATTGCCGCCAACATATAGATCACCACCAATGCCGGCACCACCTACTACTTGCAAAGCACCTGATGTTGTTGAGGTGGCGTTGGTATTAGTAAACAGCGCAGAATGAACAAAAGTTATAGTTGAGTAAAAAATAGTAGCACTTTGTTCAACTAGTCCTAATTCGGCACTGATATGGTCGTCGACATAGGTCTGTGTGGCAAATGTACTTACATAAGCACTAAGCGTGTTAAGGCTATTTTGGAACAAGGCAAGAGTGGCTGTGACTCCAGCATACTCTGATAGTATTGTGTTAATAGTGCTAGTACCAATCGTAGATGAATTAGTATTAGAAAAAACACTGTTTATAAAAGTTAAATCACTGTAAACTTCAGTGAAATTGGTATTGATTTTATCGAACGCAGTTCGAATACTATCGCCGGTGCCATCATTTGCCTGACCACCGATATTGACTAATTGTTGACTCATTGAGATTATTCCTCTATAGGCTACTATAGAGGTATTTACCTAAAATGGCCAGTAAAATCAGTGTAGGGTTCTATGCTCTAAATCGTGTATATTTTCAATACCAAATATACTTAGAATTAATTGTATTTCTTCTGGAGGATCTTCCATTAAATGTTGTGGGATCATAAACGATTTTAAACTACCATCTGGCCCTATTACAAATCCAAAATCATCTGGCCCGTAATCATCGTCTTCTTCGTATTCTTCAATGCTAACTAATGCTTCTAAATTATTGTTGGACATACCGCCTCCGTTTGTGGTTATCAACTTTCGTGAATATCTGAACCCTGCGTATTAACTTTGAATGCCCTCCATTTTGATATTAATTCTGTCCCAATCAATGATTTTCCATTGATTGTCCAGGTATTTTTCTTTGTCTGCTTGATAGTCTAATGCCCAAGCATGTTCCCACCAATCAATAAGTACCAGTATATCCTGCTTGATTTCATGATTGACTATGGTTTTAATTTTACCATCACGGGCAAGATATACCCAACCGCTGCCTTGAATTTTCATGGCAACTTTTTTGAACTCCTCTTTGAATTTATCAAAACTTTTAAAATGCTGGTTGATAAACTCTAAAATCAAGCCATCAGGTTTATTACTGCTTCTTGGCGGACGTAGTTGTGGAAAATAGATGCTGTGTAAAAATGCGCCAGCTTCGTTAAAATCTGGATCGCCTTCACCAGAGTTAAATCGATCAACATAGCCCTTATATAATTTACCATAGTGATAATCTATAGCAGATTTACTAAGACTTCTGCCCAAACCATCTCGAGCATAAGGTAAAGTGGCCTGTACCAATTCCTGTTTGATTTTACCTTCAGTTAAGGATTTAATAAAGTTGTACATATAAATATTTCATCAAGTGGTTAACAGGGCATCCAAGGACCCCTAACTACGAGCTTTCCCTGTTTTTTCGTAGTACAGCCAATGTGGCTTAAAGGTAAATTGGCACTTGATTTCATTTTTTGCATATCAGTATTTAGTGCCCATTAAATAACAATACATTTTTACATAAAAAGGAATTTCCATGGAAATCATTATATTAATTGCTGTTGTTGCCTTTGCCGCTGCCATCTATTTTAATAGAAAGCCCAAAGCAGTAGCCAGCACACCTGTAGTCGAAACGCCCGCAGTTGAAACGCCAGTAGTTGAAGAACCTGTTGTATTACCAGTTGCTCCTGAAGTAGTTGAACCAGCTACAGCAGAGCCTGTTAAGAAAACTCGTAAGCCACGTACTCCTAAAGCAGAAGTAGCAGTTAAAGAAAAAGCTCCAGCAAAAGCTAGAGCTCCTCGTAAGACTGCTGTTAAAACTGAAAAGACTCCTGCTGTTAAGAAGCCACGTGCTCCACGTTCAAAGAAGGCTTAATTCTTTAGCTCTAAGGATTGGCTCTTCGGGGCCTTTTCTTTTTGACTAAATAAAAGTGAGGATCGCGATACTGGACATATCCATCCTCTCTACAAGTTATAAAGGAACTTACAGCATGACTATTTACCTATACGTCAAAACCCATAATAAAACTGGGTTAAAATACCTCGGCAAAACTACGAACCAAGATCCTCATGCTTATCATGGATCTGGTGCAGATTGGAAAACACATCTTAAAGAGCATGGCATTGATTACACTACAGAAATAATTCGAGAATGTCAAACTAATAAAGAAATCACAAAACTAATGAAAATAGATTATGCTACTATTAATAAACTTAGGTCTGGATTACATCGTATATTTGAACTATTTCCTGAGTTTAAAGAACACCTAATTGTTTAGCATATTCAGCAAGAGCAAATGAACCAAGATTCTTTGACTTGCATTCGACCATTATATCAAACTGATCTAAAAATCCCAATGCCCAATCATTGACTGCGGTATTCCACATAAAATCTGAATGAGCACGCAGTTTTTGTTTCTTATATCCTTGTTCTAAAAGAAGATCAATCGCAGGCCGGGTAGTAGTGCTATGACCCACAAGATAATCTTCACGGCTAACTGAATAATGACAAGTAGGCCGAATACCACGCCAAGACCGCACCACACTTGCAACGCGGGGGTCCAAGGGGGAGATGTATTCTCCTCCTGATTTAATCCCATGGTGGTGAATATCCAATACGATAGGAACCACATCACCAAGCTCAAGGCAATCATCCAATCCATAACTTATTTCCTCGTTTTCAATTGTAATACAGTTGCGGGCTTCGGGTGAGAGGCGACTGTAGGCGCTTTTAATACCGGCTGGACCGGCTCTACCCGATATGTGGACGTTGATTTTAAAGTCTTGGAAAGTAACCCCGTAACCCATCCAACGTGCCATATCAGCATGATATTCAAATTCCTCTATGCTTCGATCCACGATGTCGGGATTGTCGCTGGCGAGTACTGTAAACTGTCCCGGATGAAAGCTAGTGCGTACACCACGAGATCTAGCAAGGTCACCAATACGTTTAAAAGCAGATTCGCAATAGTTAACAACATCGCTTCGACGCCAAAAATAACTCCAATCACGCTGGGTATACACAGGTAAAATATCGCTACTAAGGCGAACCATTTTAAGATTTTCTTCAAGATTTCCAACTCGTTCCACCAATAGTCTAGTTGATTCAATATTTTGTACCATGATGTCCCAGAGCTTTTGTTCTGCTACATCTTTCTTTTGTCTATTTAACCAAGCAACAGTTGTGCCGCCTGTGTTATACTTTTTGGCATCATCTGTGGCTTTGATGCCATCGACTTGTCCTGGATGATCAATCCATTTACAGGCAAAACCAATTTTTTTATTCACTTTTGACTTTCTTTAGTTAACGCACATACCATTTGAAATTGTTCATAAGACTTACGAACTGCGGGGTTGGTCATCAACTTGTCGGCCTCTGCCATCATGGCTTTGACCCCAGCTTCAGCACAGTCATGTACACTGAGCCCGTGTAGCGTACAAAGTTCATCACCAAATGCTTCAGCCAACGCTTCCCATGCTCGTTTCTGTTTAGGGGTGATAGGAGTTTGTTTAGGACGCAGTTCACTGGCCTTACTAATAGCCTTGCATATAGCATCTTCAGCCACTCGACCTGCGGCAATCATAGCCGCATAGTTAGGGTCAATATTAAACCTACGACTAGTACCTCCGGGATAAGACATAACCAAATGATTGCCTTTTGGAAAGCTGTCCAAAAAATCGTTATCATATTCGGCTACAGGCACATACCTTCGTCCAATTTTTTCATAATAGATCTTTTTCATCTTTGACTTTCTGGATGTAGTATGTTCCATCCTTGTTATCAGACCATTCTAACACATCGCCCTCAGCCCAACCTACTTGTTCAAGTAAGTCCTGCGGTAGAGGGAGTACCAAATCTTCACTGCCGTCATCGGCTTCTTCGAGTGTCACAACCCAACGCTGTGTCATGTTGTCTCCTGCTAAAACTATATTTTACACTATTTTACGAAAATAGTCAATGGTCTTTTGTAGTCCCTCGGCTAATTCAATAGTGGGTTCCCAATTTAATTTGGATCTAGCCACTGAAATATCGGGCCGGCGCTGTTTAGGATCGTCTTGTGGCAGTGTGCTTTGTACTATTCTACTGTCTGTGCCTGTGAGTTCGATGACCTTTTGTGCCAGTTCTAGCATAGTGAACTCTCCAGGATTTCCCAAATTAATAGGTCCTGGGAAAGTAACATCACCATCCACAGCCATATAACGTACCATACCTTCAATAAGATCGTCTACGTAGCAAAAACTACGAGTCTGTAGTCCTGAACCGTAGACGGTGATGTCCTTGTTTTGTAGAGCTTGTACAATGAAGTTACTGACCACACGTCCATCCTGTGTGGCCATTCTTGGCCCATAGGTATTAAAAATACGCACAATGCGAACATCTACTGAATGTACTCGCCAGTAATCCATGAACAGAGTTTCGGCGGCACGTTTTCCTTCATCATAACAACTGCGAATACCTATGGGATTTACATTGCCCCAATAGTCTTCAGTCTGTGGATGTAACTGTGGATCACCGTAGATCTCACTGGTTGATGCTTGAAGAATCTTAGCACCAGTACGTTTGGCCAAACCCAACATGTTATAAGCACCCAATACACTGGTTTTCATAGTTTGGATTGGATCCCACTGATAGTAAAAGGGACTAGCAGGGCATGCCAAATTATAAATTTCATCTACTTCCACATACAAGGGAAAACAAATATCTTGGCGGATTACTTCGAAGTTTTTGTAATCTAGCAGGTGTTCAATATTCTTTTTACTACCTGTAAAGTAGTTGTCCACACAAAGCACATGATGTCCTTCTAGAACCAGTCGCTCACAGAGATGGCTACCTAGGAATCCGGCACCACCGGTTACTAATATTTTTTTCATTTTAAATTTCCAATCGCAGTCGTTAATGCTGTTTTTACATCCTGTATGTCAAATACAGATTGTAGTTTTTTTGTACTTAAAATACAATTACTTCTAGGAGCTACCACAGCCTGTTTAAACTCTTCGTCAGTAAAGAACTCTTTATCTATGCCCATCATGCTGACTATTTCTCTAGCGTTACTGAAACCAGGATTACACACATTGTAAATTCCTTTAGGACTAATTTTACCTAGAGCACAGGCCACAGCAAATCGAGCCACATCCGGCATGTAGCTTAAACTGTTGTCATAACTGATTAATTTGTCGTAGCGTTTCATTTTGGTCAAGAAGTTTTTAGTATCTTCATAGTCACCAAAGGGCATACGAATCCGTAATAGATAACTCTTGTACAAAAATGGCATCAGCATTTTTTGACCTAATGCTTTTGATCCACTATAGAAACTGCCATTGCCAAAATCAAAATTAGGCTCATCATATTCAGTATACTCTTTATCATAACCTGAATACACACACCCACTGCTGATATGTACAATGGGCTTGTTGGGATTGGCTAGTTCAAGTTGCACAGGCCAGACCACATTGCCATCAATTGTTTCTTGTTTGTAAGTTTCACAAGCATCTACATTAGGTGATCCTGTGTAGCCTGCGGCATTGATAATTGACAAGCATTGTGGAACAGGATCACGATGTGTGATCCAAACATATTCCAATCCCTGCCCTTCTAATTCACAGGCAATATGTTTGGCTACGTAGCCATGGCCAATAAGAGCAATCATTCTGGAGCCTTGATTAATTCTGGACTGTATTGTGGCAACGCCTTACTGGAATCTTTATCTTTGGCGTTTTCTAATTTGGCTGTTCTTGCTCGTAGTTCGCTAGAACTATAATCATGTTGTCGTTTATGATAGTGTAGCTCAATACCATTATTCATACACCACTGTTTGCCTGTGAAATCTCTGTTGAGGTATTCTTCACTTAGGAAACGAATATGAATAGTTTGAGTTTGTAACAACTGTAAAAGATCGTATTCGGTTTCATATATAAGGATTTCATCCACATACTTACAGGCCTGTAATTGTACATACCGTTCGTAGGCACTTTGTACAGGTTTGTTTTTAATACCAGGACGATCGATGGTAGGATCAATTTGTAGAGCCACAATCAAATAATCGCAAAGTTGTTTCTCCATTTTTAACATTGTTACATGCCCAGCATGTAACAGGTCAAAACTACTACAATTAAATCCTATCTTCATTTTTATCCTTTTTAGGTTCTAAAAATCCATATTGTTTGTATATCCAAGTAATGAAATTTTCTATATCCAATTTAGGACCAATGTCATTGCTGTATATGTTATACAAATGATTTACTTTTTCTAAAAATTCTTTATCATTCATGTTTAATTCCAATGTCTAATAACACCTGCTATTATAAAGCAGTTTGTTAAAATATATGATAGCACAATTAAAGTTCGAATACAAGCAATACGGTCTGACTCTTCATCCGTATCGCCTGACTTTTCACCTAGAGCCTTGGCCCATAGTCTCCAAAGTTTTTTAACCTTCGTAAATAGCCGAATTAGCACCATGCTCAGCACACTCTACTCGAACACAATAACAACGATTATCACTGGCTTCTCTGATTAGAGAATCAGCAAAGTTAAAGGCATGTTCGGCAAACTTCTCTGCTCCCACACCATCAAACACTCTAATCTCAGCCAAACCCAACTGTTCTAATTCTGTAAATTTATTTAGATATGGATCTTTAAGATCCAACGCCAGTTTATGATCAAAATGATCTTCTAACCATGCCTTGAGTTTTTTAAGACCACCAAAGTCCACTGCCCAGTTTTTGTCATCTAATCTATCACAACCAAATGTAAATGTAAATGCTAGACTGTAGCCGTGTAGCAAATGACAGTGACTGTGATCTGCGTTTGGTTGTCTAAAAACTGCTGATAGGCCAATGTTGTGCCCATAATGCTTAGTCGAATAATACTTTGCCATTTTTATCTCCTATGTTAAATTATAGCATAGGCAGCAGAATTTGTAAAGCGGGATGATGCTCCAAGACCGCTATATAATAATTATACAGTGATATTTAATAAAGTAAATTATTTTGAAAAAGATTTACGAACTTCTTCTCGTATTTCTTTAATGGAATCACGTATCTCTATCAACACTTCAGTTTCTTCTTTTCTATGTGAAAGTAGACGGCCCATCATGTGCATGGCCCAATACCACCAGATAACAGATAGGCAAATTCCTAAGATAGCAATGGGCAAATATAGTCCAAGATCCTCTAGGCCGTGTTCATCGAAAATTAAAAATCCGATCACAACCAATACAACTGTACTTAATAATAACCAAGCCTTGCGTTGCCAAGTTAAGCCTTTGATTTCTTCTAGATGTTTTGATAAAATTTGTGCCATAATGCTCTCCCCTAAGTAAAAATATTTAATTCGCTTAGGGGCAGTATTTAACTATCACATTATCTGCTTTCAATTATCTTGTCACATAATCCATAGGACAAGGCTTCATCTGCGCTCATGAATGTGTCTCGATCCATGTCACGCTCAAAATCTTCAAAAGTTTTACCACCAGTATTGTGTTTGACATAGAGTTCAGTTAGCCGCTTTTTCCAAAACATAATTTCATGATATGAAATTTCAATATCACTGGCCATGCCCCTAGCACCTCCACTGGGTTGGTGAATCATGTGACGACTGTTAGGTAACATGTAACGCTTGCCTGCGGTGCCTGCTTGTGCTAGGAAACTGCCCATACTACAGGCCTGTCCCATGACATAGGTTGCCACATCAGGTTTGACAAACTGCATGACATCATAAACACTCATGCCCGCAGTGATAACACCACCTGGACTATTAATATAAAAGTGAATGTCTTTTTCACTGTCCACACTTTCCAGGTGTAGCATTTGTGCCACAACCAAATTGGCACTGTAGTCATCCACAGGGCCGTTCAAAAATACAATACGCTCATTGAGCAAGCGACTGTAAATGTCAAAAGCACGTTCGCCCTGTCCGGTCTTTTCAACCACCATTGGTACTAGATTGTTATACATAATTTTCCTTTAATTATTTCTTGGTAATGGGACGGTTCTAAGATTTAAACTCAGTACCCATCTATCTTGTTGCGTTTGATTTATTTCTGTATGATGTCTTAAAAATGGAGCAAAGAATATAACACTATTGTCTGTAACAGGTATGATATTGCCCAACAGTATATCGGTATTAATGGCAGCTCTATAACCCATCCAATGATATTCCATGGGATCAGTTATCACCAAGTTACCACTGCCTTGGGGTGCTTGAATGTAGGCGCTGACTACCAAGTCTGAATACAAATGGTAGTGAGCATTGGTCCAACCACCTTGCTGATGCCTATTGACCCAGCTCTTGACAATTTCTATCCCACTGTATTCAAACTGCCACATCTTAAATATTTCATCTGCTTTATTCAGCATCCAAGAAGTAAAATGTGATAGCTCGGGCCAGTAGTGCGGCTGATTTGGATCAGTGATAATATTATTAATCCCGTTGTTTACAGATGCTGTGGCAGATGTTCCCACAGCACCTATCATCAAAGGTTCTTTATTTGATGTAAACCCTGGCGATTGTGCCTGCTGAAGGCATTTAGGCAATAGTATAGTTTTGTTAAAATTATACGTATCTTCAAATACCAAGGGACGAGTTATATTAATTTCTTTAGAAGTTGTCATCAATCATTTTGGCATTGCTCAATCCGGCAATAATTTGGAACTGTTCCCATGCCTTCTTAACTGCGGGGTTACTGGCCATTTCATCATTGGGTAATCCTGCCTCAAGCCAAATGTAGGGCAAGCGCCTTGGATGTGCGCCAAATTGGCGAGGCTGATGCATGCGTCCAGTATCGTACAATTCAATACTAATTTTGCGAAACTTTTCTTCGTCTTCGTCTTCATAACTGGCCCACTCGGGATTACTCCAGGGATTGTAGCCGTGATACCCAGCCCAAATACCAGCCCACTGCTCATCATTGTGAGGATCAAAATCTGTACGAGCAATAATTAGCAATACATTACTGATGCTAACTTTACCGTCAAAGATATCACGAACACAACGACTATAACTTAGACCGATTTTCATTTTGCGTCCTTATCTTGTTCATATTGTAGCACCATACGATGCAGTGGTTCCATTTCTTCTTGAAACAGTTGAGCTCCGTGGCCTTCTGTTACTCGACGCATTTCCCAATCATTAGGGTAATGCCTTAAACACCAACTGGCATGTTCTCTAATAATTTTAGGAACTCTGGGGGTGTGTTGTGGGTTTGTAAGATCTAAAAGGAATCGTCTAGTGGCAATCACAGCACGATATCGTTCATCAGGTAATGTCATTTTGGAATCCAAAGAGTTCGTTGAAGCTGTCGCTTGCGGCATTCTTCTTTAACCGCCACAGGTATGTCGGGACTAATTTCTGCTATGTCGCAATTATATACTACTTCACCGTGTCTGGGCAAGACAAAATATGACAAACAAAAGCCTAAAGACAAACAGATTAACACAGTTAGTACTTCTCTAGGTATTAGTTTCATCATATTCCTCTCTTTGTTTTTTCCATGCCTGGCTACGTTTTTCTTCACAAGGCTCACAGATAGTACGTACCCATCCACCACCTTTGCTTTCGCCAGGATTACCGCATGATTCGCAAGTTACACCTGACATTGCTTCTGCCATAGTTACCATGCCGCTGATATAGTCATCGCCACCTGAGTAGTAAAACCGTAGTGTGCCAAACTTTTCCTTGACCTGGTCCAATGTCACTTGTGTGATAAGGTCTGGAACATCACGAAACTTGGCCTTTTCAATATCTTCTTCAACGTGATCAAATGTATAATCAGTTGGAGTATCGCCATATGTGTAGTAACTAATCAGCGCAGTCTTGTTACCGTTAAGGGCCTGTTTCAAGGCACGATTATACCTCAATGTGCTGGCACGTTGATTGCGTTTCCAATCAATGTGATGTTGAATATTACCCATAAGCTGATTGAGAATCTGGAACCAACCATCGCCACATTCAAAACCCCAGCACATACAAGTTTCCATCATGTTCTTGTTACGGTTGACCATCATTTTAGGATATTTCTTACACAACAATTCATCAAGTTCTTGCTTCATACAATTTTTCCAATTCCGTTATAGATCAATTGATCCAATTCTGTTTGATAATTTTGCCCCATCCTACGTTTGAGCCAAATAGTATACAATAAATCTCTGCCGTCTCCGTAGTCTGTAGTGCCAGCGCCACGGCTTTCTAGTTCTTCAACTAGATCGTCTGTATCAAAGTCGCTCAAGTCAACATCGACTTCTACTTCTGTGTAAACTGTTTTATACATTATTTTATCTCATCTTCAGTTGTTATAAAATGACTGATAATCAAATCCAGTGCTTCGATGGTACGCATATTAGTAACCACATCATCAGGATGCAGCCATTTACCATCAGGGTTATTGGGACCTTTGGGATTCTTTGTCCATTCCTTAAGTTCCTTTTTAAGGTAGGCACGATAATCCTTTAGGTTAAGACTAGTGATACGATCAGCAGTCTCACCATCAATCCACTGATAGGGTTTGTGTTTATCCTTGCTCATTAGCAGTCCTCAGATTTTATAAAATCTTGTTTGGAAATTTCACCGTTCTTTACTCGTTCAACCAAATCTGCCAATGCCAAATTAACATAGGCGTTGAGTGTGATACCACGTTTATGTGCCTCTAGCGCCGCTTGTAACAGCATTTCATCTGACAAATCCAAAGGCACCAGAACACCAGTATCATAAGTTTTGCCTTCTTTAATTGATCGAGCTTTTTCCATAAAATCTTCTAAAAGTTCTAAATCAGTATATTCAACAGGAGTGCCGTCATCCAATTCCCAAGCTTCGTTCAAGTTAACGCCACGTTGTTTTGCTTCCTGGCTATGTTTTTCCTGCTTGTTTTTAGCAATCATACGATAAGCACGGTTATTGGTATAGTCGTGTACACATACTTCAAACACACGTTGACTCTTAGTGCTAAACACAATAGTGAAACTATATCCACCGTCGCCGTGAATGCCATTCCAACTGTCTAACGAATAAGCATAATTGCCATAACAATTCCAACCGTAGTCGTTGCCTTCGGTGATTTTATAATCCACCAATTCCATAAATTCTTTCATTGTGATCATACTGTTTCCTTTTTGTATTGTTTGGTAAGATAGTTCCAATGCCTTACATCATATAGTTTAGCACCAATTGTGTAGCCCAGCAAGCAGAATGATAATCTAATGCCTGCATGGTCCTGTCTTGTTGTATAAACGCACTCTATTTCAAAAATACATGTACCATCGTAAAAGTGTTCCAATTCCCATGCTTTGTTTTTGGAAATTTTTTTACCAATGGATCCAAGTAGTCGAAATCGATCACCCCACAGGTTACCAATTGATAGATGGCATCTTATCATTTTGTTTCTAAAACTATTTGCTTGTATCCAGCCCGGCTAGGATGAACTCCATCTGGTTGTAGGCTCTTGATAGGTATGACCACATCACCGTATTCAGTAGCCATGTCTTTTACAATAGTTTGGATCTCGGGCTTGATAGCTGGCAATATCCAAAATACTTGGGCATTGGTTCCTACCTTTTCTCGAATACGTTGTAGTTCTGCTTTAGTTCGGATACCTTTATGATCGTTTGTGCCTAAACTAATAATAACAGTTTTTGCGTTCAAATCACGTTTGAGATAGTCTCTGTTCCATTGGGCAGTATTAATACCCCCTTTGGCAATTAGAGCACACTCCTTATCAAACATCTGTGTACCTACGGCAATACTATCGCCTATGATCAAACAATCAAGCATTGTGCTTCTCCTTGTCTTCTAAAATATCCTGAGCCTTAAACAAGGTTTCCAAATCTCTAATACGACTCAATAACCTCTGCCCAGCAACAGCATGACGCCATGCTTCTAAATGTAGTTCTTCCAACAATTTATTACGGGTATCCCTTTCCATTATTTGAATACCTTTAGGATAATAATTTCTTCATTCAAACGACCATTCATCACAGTCTCAGTGGCCTTGATTTTACCAAACCAAGTTTCAATGCGCTTCTGTGTATTTTGATCTTTAAACTCTTTGATCTGTACCTCGGGCTTGCGTAGAGTCTTTTGGAAACTCTTTTCAGTAAATTCAGTAATGCTAGTACCTTTAACACCCAAGCCTGCGGCAGTTTTAGCAATATAGATGCCAAGTTTACGCAATTTGGTATTATAGACCACAGCACCTTGGGCACCGATCAGCTGTGCTGGTGGCACACTGGTAATGCCTAACTTATCATCGCCGACCTTGAACTTAACACGTTTGACCAATTCCTCGGCAGGCTTGGCTTTCTTGGCACGTGGCTTTTTAAGCACCTTAGCTTCTGCGGCAATTTGATCACACGCAGTGGCAATGCCTTCGTAAAATTCAATTAATTTCTTAACTTGTTTACGACTATTATGGCTGTATGCTTCTCGCAACTGGTCATCAGCACTGCCGCTGGCCAGTTCATGTAACTCGGCCATGTCCTTTTGGAAAAAAGATTTAATATAACGAGCCTGTGCCGCTTTGGCACCTTTGCCGCGCAACAAATTGGCAATTTTAAATTCTTTTGGATCAAACGCTTCTGGATCCATAATCCAGCTGTCGATGGCCGCATCCAATTCTTCGCTCATAGTAACTGCCTGTTCGCGAATACGATCTTGTATACTGACCACAGGTGCTGCCACTTTGATTGTTTTATCTTCTGGAACAACTTCGATGTCGTATTTGCCATCTTCAACAATCTTGGCAATTTCTTTCTTCAACCAAGTAACAGCACTTTTGCCATTGTTAAAGTCTGCTCGAACATCTGGCATACCCTTCAACAAACAATGAGCAATACTGCCCATAGTGGTATGAACACGCCAATCTTTAGTTTTCTTAAACTCTTGGATTTGTTCTTTAGTATAGTCGTTACGACCCATCCAATTAATCACCGCAGGCTTAAAGGTCTTTGCGTCGCCCTCAAGTCTGTAATAGTTCATGGAATTGTGCCAGTGAATGGAATACTCGGTGGCAGTCATCGTGCCAACATGATCCCATTTGGGACTGTAATCTCGTTTGGCATTCTCTCGAATGGTAACGCTGGTAATCTTTTTTGTCTTGGGTTTAATTTTAACCCCTGCCACTGTAGCCATTTTTGCTCCTATAGTGTGTTAAACATACTGTTATTATATAGCCGTACCGGCTCAAAGTCAAGCGACTTTTAGGAGGTTTTTACCAAAAAACGGCATGATTTCGGGAGGAATGAACCCGTTTTCTTCTCTTTCTGGGTGCCAAACTATGCCCGCTATATTATGATCTATCCATGCTTCACAATGACCATCTTCGTCTTGTGCCAGTATTTGGGCACTTTTTGGCAGGGTTTTGATGTAGTAACGGTGACTACTATTCACACTATATTCAACCTTATTGTGGATAACTTTGTGGATAACTCCACGATGTCCATCCTTGCGTCCTGTAGTCCCGCCTAGGAACTTTGTAAGCAAAAAAGCCCCGTGACAAACCCCTACAACAGGTTTATTGCGTTTCAGCATAGCAATGATCATCCTACGCTCTGTGCGCCTGCGTACGGGGCGATTATCGCCCCCTGTGACTATGAAAACATCGGCGTTTTCCGCTAGTGCGTCAAAGTCTTGGTCCAATCGATTGGGAATAAACGTCAAATCATGCCCGTCCAAAAAGGTATACCATGCGTTTTCGATAGCATCGTATACCTTTCCTTCACGCTCAATTGTACGCTTACTCAACGCAATTTTCATTCTTCATCTTCCCATTCTACAGCAATCCATCCTAACTTCTTCAAATCTTCGCGGATTTCGTCAGTTACAACACCTTCGGGTACATAAGTTCTACCATCTTCGTCAAGTTCTGGTTTAGTACCGTCCAAACCGTTGCCGTATTCTTCGTTACCAATACCGCTACAGTACCAATCAATGTAATCGCCCTTTTCACGCATGTCGGCAACAATGCCACCGGCATGCCGCCATGAACACGACCAACGCTGATTCTTTAGTATAGGCATAACATCCAATTTTTGAAACTGCATGTTACACATGGCCGCATACAAGTTTTGAGCATAGCTATCTGAGACTTTGACTTTGTCACAGATCCACTCAGTACTGCGGAGATCATACTCCATATTGTCTTTTTGCCAAGCTGGATCTACAAGATTTGCTTCATCTTGCTCTTTGGCAGTTTTCCAAAAATTAAGATAATGTTCAGGAACTTCCTCGCCTTTTTTCTCTGCTCGTTTTTTTGCACCCTCAACTTGAAAGGTATGTCTTTCTGGACTACTTGCTATCTTTGAATTTTTTGACATTGGCAATTGCTTTCTTTAGTGTTTCAGAATAGTTAAGGGCCTGTTGTTCTGTCATGATAATATTTGCTTCGTACTCTACATAACCTTTGATCAACAAACACCAAATGATTTTAAAACGATTAAGTTCCCACCACTTGGTCTTTTGTTGAGTATACGTAGTCACAGTAACACCAGTTTCATCTGCTTCAATCCAAACATTATGTTGATGAGCAGGATCAGTACATTCACAGGTTACCCCGTACATGACAGAGTCACCCCAATCTTTGTGTTGGTAAATGCCTTCGGCAGGTATCTGCGCTTTCATTGCAGTATCCTATTTTGTGTGGTATTTGTTGAGCTTAATGCGGCAATTGCTTCAAGATCCTCTTCGGTAGGATCTTCAAAATCAATCACACGGCTCATTTCTTTAATTTCTTCAGGAGTCTTGCCTTCAAACATATTTTTGATTTCGGCAATGAATTCATCTAACTCTTCTTGAGTGCCTTCAAACTGGTCAAAGGCGCCAGGAGCAAATGTTACACGAACTTTCTTTTCTTCAGTCATATTAGGTCCAAAGTGATTGACGGATTTTGATTAAACGGATTAACATTTCTGTATCTTCTTTTTCGTAATCGGCTTCAATTTTTTGAAGTAATTTGTGAGCTTTATTGCTTTGTTTCTTCAGCATTGGATCTTTTTCTCCACCAAAGTTCAGTCGGCCACCGTTAGCAATACGACTCGCTTCGCATGCCGCAGTCCAGCCACTTGCTTCATAAGGATCCGGACGATTACGATATGTAACAGTCCACCAAGTGTAAAGATCTAAAATTTCTTTTGCGGCTTTGGCTTGGTAAGTTGGTTCTTCCTTCTCACCTTCTTTGATAAAATCTTTGTTGGTAAGAGTAGCGGCCCAATCTAGGTGAGCAAGTCCGGCTTCGGCGCAACGCCAAGTACGCCAACGCAACCAGCCACTACGATACCATGGTACAGCGTATTTCTTACGAGCTTCTTCATCCCATATACAGGTGTGCCATGCCTGTTCTATTTCCACAAAATCCACAAGCTCATTAAACAGGCAAGGTAGAAAGCGATTACCAACGTCCTGCCAAGCCCCGGGTTTGATGTCTCTCGGATGAGCGGTAAGAGCGTGAGACTTGCTAATGTAACGATTATTGATATAATAACGGACATCATTTAATTTATCTCCAGGATAGCAAAAGAAATTTTGGACAGCATCCAACGCTTCTTCCGCCAACCAGTAGCGAAAGCTGTGTTTCATTTTAGCACGAGTATTCCACTCATCCCATTCCTCACTGGTACCCATACCGAGTTTAGGAGTTCCGCGAATGTAATCTGCTAGTTTTGAACAGGACCAATAGTTGCTTCTCATATTATTGTCTCTTTAAGTTTTAATATATTCTGAAAGTTGTGGAGGGGAGTAACCGATCGGTTTAAGGACTTTTCCGTCCTCTCTTTTCCTGACCTTTCCATCATCGCCTACTTTACTGAAATTAGATCGCATAACTTCTTTCCAAGCACCTTCAGCATC
>Ga0208738_1000157_pt1 | contig 21075 bp, 11 predicted proteins | sample CryBogCBE21Jul09_FD_184561 | JGI IMG/M metagenome (GOLD analysis project Ga0208738, IMG submission 184561) | Freshwater microbial communities from Crystal Bog, Wisconsin, USA - CBE21Jul09 (SPAdes) | ecosystem: Environmental > Aquatic > Freshwater > Lake | place: Crystal Bog, Wisconsin, USA... | reverse complement strand
GTGTTATACTTGTACTTACTGTCGGAGTACCTGTTACAGTCAATGTAAATGCATTACTACTTGCATCAGTTGTAGTTGAGTTTTGTAATGATAATAAACTTGTATTTGCATTTGTAATTGCATTTGTGCTACCAGGTTGTGTTAATCCATATGGTTGTGTTGGTACGGTGAATGAACCACCTTGATACAATACATAACCTTTAGTGAATCTAAAATTACTTGCATTACCAATCAACCATTCAGTATTACCAACAGTACCACCAATAGTTAAATTACCTGCATTATCCGCTAATATACCGACTACTACTGAATACACTTGCGTTCCGTTAACATATATACTTACTGTATTTCCATCATATGTATATGCTACATGATTCCAAACGTTTGGTTGTAAAACATATGTTGAGTTATAAACTGTGCCATTGTAAAATCCAATATAACCTGTAGTGATAGCCAAATAACCCTGATACGTTGTTGTACTAGAACTACCTACACGTTTAGCAAATAAGTCGTTGTAGTTTGTATAGTTACCAGTTACATTAACCCACATTTCAGCAGTCCAAGAATAACCTTGTATGTTGAATGGTGCAGCGTTTGCAAGTAATAACATACCACCGCTATCACTAATACTATACCCACCATTTGCAACATAAGGTGCATTGGTTGTGATTGTTGCATTACCACTAGACATTGTTACGTTACCATTGAATCTAATGGTCGCATTTGGAGCATCATTTGCAGTTGGTGTCATTGTAATAGCAGTAATGTTGCTACCTACATTAGCAGTATATGACAAATTACCTGTAGCAAAAGTTGGTGTTAGTGTGATATTACCAGTTGTAAACAATGGTGTATTTTTTGCAACACTAGCACCATAGTTAATGATAGTAGAGTTTGCAACGCTTGTGTCAGTGAAAGTAAGATTTGCATTACTTGAATTTGTTTGTGCAGTTAATAATACAGTTGCAGAACCACCAAATGGGTTATTCAATGAAGTATAGATCCCTGTATTTCCAACATTGTATGCAAATGTGCTGTTATCAGCAATATAAGAATTATAATTATTAAATAATCCAGATACTACACTAGCAGTAACTGGAGTAGCACTATTAGTTATACTAAATGTATAACTACTATTGTCAATAATTGTACTACTTTGACATGTTAATAATGAGGTACTTGTACCAGTGATTGCCGCAATATTTGTACCACTACTCTGTGTTGCTGATAAAGGTGATGTTGATGGTGCAAATGCACCAGTATATACTGCAACACCTTTAACAACACGATAGTTTGACATGTATCCATGCATAAATGATGTAGTACCGGCATTTTTACCAATTTGAATTCCACCACTAACAGATCCTGTACCAGTAAAATTATAAGCAGTACTAGTCGTTCCTACACTAACACCATTACTATATAAAGTAATTGTTCCGCTAAGTCTAACGATTGCAACATGGTACCATGTGTTCAATAATAATACACTGGTACCTGTTAAAACTGTACTACCATTTGTATACATATACAATTGATTTGATGTATTAACACCAAAAGAGAAACCTGATGTATCACCGCCGCTTGCTCCGCCATTTTCAAATACCATATTGTATACACTACCGGTATTAAAATTAATCCAAGCTTCTACTGTAAAGTCACCTGTACCAAAAGTAAATGCTGCATTTGCAGGAACTATCAAATACTGTGAACTACCATTAAAGCTATTATAATAATAACCATTTGTAGTTGTAGGGGTATTTAATATAGGCAAAGTTTGGCATGTTAATAATGTAACTGATGTGCCACTGATTGCACTAATGTTTGTACCACTACTTTGTGTTGCCGTTAAAGGACCTGTTGGTACTGTAAATGCACCAGTGTATACTGCTAACGCATTTGTCAATCTTACACTAGAAATGTATCCGTTAAACGGTGACGTTTTATTACTTGTTAATATACCAATGCTACTATTTATTGAATTTACACCAATACTTGCGCTTAATGTTGCAGTCACGCCGGCTGTACCATTTATATAAATCACAAATCCATTTGAGCTAGTGCTTGTTCTTACTGCAGCGATGTGCGTCCATGTATTAACTGCAACAACAGGAGTGGTAGTAGTAATATTAGTCTGTGCACTTGTACTTGTAGCATAAGAGAATGTTACAGTACCTGTTGTATTCAAATACATTGTCCATTGACCAATAGCAAATGACGTATATGACCAGTTATCAATAAAAACTTGTGTTGCTGCCAATGACGGAGTATAAATCCAACATTCAGCGGTAAATGCATTTGTTCCAAATACAAATGGTGTACTTGCAACAGTTAGATATGAAGTAGCAGAATTAACAAATGCTACACTATTTCCGTTGCTAGGTATTGTAGTTGACGTAGATGAAAATAAATTGTTTAATGGAGCAGCGTTTACACTAAAGTTAGCAGTATACAATACACTACCTTTAACCATTCTCATGCCACTAATATAACCTAGTACATTACTACCGCCACCTGCATTACCACCAATTTGATCAAAGTTAGTAATACCAGTTAATACAGTTGTAGAGAAATTAGTATTTGATGATTGAATATTACCATTGCGATACAATGTTAAATTTGCACCGTTTCTAGTAATTGCATAGTGATTCCATCCAGCTGGTGGTAAACTAGATTCTTGCACACTAAATGTACCTGTGCTAACACTACCAAACCAAGCACTTAAGTTTCCATTGCTTGATGTGTGTTTACCAATATAGATACAATTAGCACCAAACGCACCTGTATAATTATTATACACACAACGATTAACATTGGCATTGTAATCGTTAAAGTTAACCCAGAACTCTAAAGTAAAGTTTTGATTTGTAACTGCTGTATTAGCTTGAATAGCGGTACTAATGTAACCACTGCTACCTACTGCTAGACTAGTATAAGTATTTCCACTATATGTCGCCACTACTAGGTTTGTTAAACCTGCATCTGTACTTGCCATATTACCCCTATGTTAGATTATACTTGTATTTATGCGTAGCGAACTAACCACATGTCCTCATTGAACACGATTGGATAATAAACGTCTGTGACTCCTGTTGTACTGTTATAAATATTGAATGTTTGCCCATTTGCAAAATAGTTTCTCATAGTTGCAATTGGCATACTCAAACTCTTGTATATGCCACGAGCAGCACCGCCTGGATTCCATGATCCTGATGTTGATCTACGAATAATAATAGGGAAGGCTGTAGGCACTGCGAGACCAGTTGTATTGTCAACCCCTGGTTTATATATTTGATTACTATGACTATCTTGATAATTTTCACGTATAAGTATAGGTTGATCTAAGCTATTAGTAACTGCACTCAATCCACCAGGTATACTACTTGAAACATTCCAATTTGGAAGATAACCAAAATAGTCAGTTACTCCCCATATTGAGTAATTTGTACTTGAATATCCTGCAGGATTATGTATTAAGGCCTGAGTTAGTGTTGTACTAACAATACCTGCATCACTTTGTGTTAACATTGGTGCCCAAAGAAAATTATGATGGCGATAAGAATTTCTACTATGAATTACCATCATTGCATATATGGGAGGATTATTAGAATAACTATTTTCCCAAGCTTGTGCCTCTCTAAATCCACATGCTATCAATCCACCGTATTGCGGAGCCGCTGATCCACTATTACCGAATTGGTTAACTGTATTAGCTATAGTAGTACTATAACCATTTAAATAGTTATTTGATGTATGTGATTCCCAAATTATTACATAGTTTGCAGTACATGCCATCCAAAAGTTTTTATTAGCATCGTAGGTACAGAAAGCACTATTTAATCCTCCGTACTGATACCAGCCATTGGGACTATAGTAACAGCCTGAATAGTCAAAAGGATGCATTAATGTAACTGATGATCTCGAAGTAGGATTCATAAATCCATAAGTTGGATCTTGGGTAAAAGAACCTAGACCAGGAGGATACTTGGTGTCAGTCCAATCATTGGTTGTGCTGTATCCAAATGTAAACTGCCAACAACCCGGAGTTTGTACAGTGCTTTGATATGGCCCATATGGTGTTCCGCCTCCGGGAGTATAAGGATCACTTGCGCCCCAATATGTTCCACCTGTATAATTTGCCAATCCAGTACAACTAAATTTTACATAGGGGTTTTGACCTTTACCACTTGCTACATAAGCATCAAATTTATAAGTGTAATTGCTTGCGGCATTCATACTCGTAAATGCACCACTTTGTACTACATTGCTACTAGCACTTTCAGTCCAACCACCGGCTTCAGTATTAGCTAAAATAGTAGTAATACAATTACGTGTACCATCGATAGTACCTGTATTGTTGGTAAATGGGTTAACTGTGATTGAACTAGTACCTGCTGCCGCAGTAGCAATTGCTCTTACACATCGTAAAAAATTCATATAAGATGCATCTGCACTTGCACCTGAATTGACCATTGGGTTAAATTGTACTAACATGTTATTCTTTCTATTAATTAACTAAAATTGAGTAATCGTTCATAGTTAAACGATATAAGTTGTTGCTATCTTGATATATTTGAATACCATTGAATGATGCAGTTGGGATTTTAAATAATCCATACATCAACTGAATTGTGCTTCCACTAGGAGTATTTGTTATATATATTGGATTTTCAAACAATGCTAAGTTAAAAGTTGCTGTAAATTTCTTCAATGGAGTTAAATTAAGATGGCTAGTTGATGCAACGCCTGCACCAGCAGTACCATAACTCAATGTATCAAAATTATATGTGTATGGAATAATAACACCTGTATTTGCACCGTAGTTAATAACGTTTTGCATATCTTGATGTGCCATTAACATTGAACTTGTATATGCACGAGTAACACCGCTGTGTCCTAAATCAAATATACCAATCATTTGGTTACTTTGAATTGCTTGAATGAAAAAAGTTTTATTACTAATAACGATATCAATACCAATTGGATAATTAAGGTCATAATTGAATGTTGGTGTAATATTCAAACCAGTTTTTTGATAAGTGTTTACTAATGTATCTGAACCAGCTGTATAACTTTGTGCCAAATCCCATGTAGTCAATTGAGTAGCACTAAATCCAAATCTAAAATAGTGTGTATATCCTGAAACTACATTATGTGCTTTGCTATATGTATATGTAGTTGCATTAACACGCTGATATATACCTGCGGGATATGTACCGTAGACACTACTATATAATTGTGCAGGAGTACTTAAACTTGATGCGCTTGTAACACCGCCAGTAATAATACTGTTTAAGTCTGATTGAAAGTTTGCTAGTGTTTGGTTACCTGTTGTTCTATATCTTACTAACATTTTATTATCCTTGTGTGTTTGACGAATCAGAATCTGGAGTCAAATCAGTAATGAAAACAAAGTCACCTGATCCATCACCAATGACAGGGTCATCTGATTTACTGTAAATTGCAATTCTGTTATTTAGTGATGGGAACTGAACTACACGTGTAGCTAATAAATTGTTTCCATGCTCTGCTAAAAACTCTAGTGTCACATGTGTGCACATTTCAATAGATTCTGGTTCTATACCTTCAGGAACAGAACCCACATATTCATATACATGCCCTTCTGATTCACCAAATACTGTTGTTAAAAAATTCTTATCCATAATTATTCCTATACTATATTTATCTTTTTATGTGTAGCTGATTTTTACTGCTAAATCTGTACCTAACGCACTACCAGTGAGTACATTTATACTTAAACGATCAGTTACTGCTAGTGTAATACCAGCACCTGTTAAATATACTGTGGTCATTAATGGATTTTGTGCAGTAATCGTGAAATTATATCCAATACTTACATTATTTTTTAATATCTGAAACACAAAACTGCCACCTGGTGCAGCACCTAAATTAGCATTTACCGCAGTCAATGTCATAGCACGTGTTGGGTAAAATAATGCAGTACCAGTAACCGGTGGTGTGATTGTGCCAGGCATCGAAAAATTAATAGTTTGTGTAAAGTTACTAACATTCAAACTACCACCTGCACCTACAGTCAATGCCCCATTAACTGTTACATTACCAAATGTAGCTGCACTACTAGTAGGTGTAGTAGAGAAGAATTCTACCCATTGTGGACTAGTAGCGTTAATAGATACATTTTTATATAATGTATTGGTTGTTGGATTATACCACTCATCACCAATACCTGCACTAGGAGGTTGTGTAGTGCTTACTGTGTGAACAATTGTACTTCTTGTAGTCATCTATAGTAAATCCAACAATATAATAAAAATTAAGCTTGAGCTTCCGTCCATGACAAACGGCCTTGCATGTTACCAGCAGTAGTTCCACTTAAGTTCTGCGCTACAATTGTAATAACATCAGGACCATCAGGGAATATACCAACACCAGTAGCACTAACACCACCGCTCAATATACTTGTTCCCAAGTCACGAACCAATGATAAGTCTTGCTGAGTTACAGAACCTGAGCTACTTCCTGACTGTTGTAAGAAGAACCCGAATACTGTTTCACCACCTGCCACTGTTGTACCAACTGTATGGAAAACATATTGGCATAAACTAGAACCACCAACTGAAGACCAGTTTGGTGTGCTTGTACTTACTACCCCATTCAATACTGCTGTAATCAAGAATGTTCCGTTACTGAAAACGTCCATCTGTCGTAGAACCAACTGCATACGATTAGTTAATTCACGAATACCTAATGTCAAACCAGTAACACCATTACTTACGCTAGGTGCAATGCGTAGACTCATCACCGCATTTGTTGTATTTGCAGCAATACTAATAGGTGTAACCATACCTTTAGTAAACACATATGATTTATCGTCATCGAATCTACCATCCATAATAACTGAAGTACCCCAGTGACTGATTGTACTTGAATATAATGGTGAGTGTTGTTCAACTGCAATTGGGTTAGTACCTGAAGGTTGTGTGGGTGTGTTGTTGGTTAATGGGAATGTACCATTACTTTGTGCAGTTACACCCAATGGTGCAAAATATACACTAACATTTGTACCATTAGCAACCGCCGCAATACTCATTGTAATACTTGTGCCAGCAACAAAACTTGTTACATATGCACCTGCTTGAATACCAGTACCAAATAAATATTGACCAACTTGTACACCTGCAGTACTTGATGTCAATAATATATTACTACCTAAAGTCGTACTACTAACTGTAATTGTACCACCTGATTGACCACGTGTACATCCAGTAAATGTAGTTGAAGTCAATCCAGTATAGTTAATATATTCGTAATTACTACTACCTTTAATTACAATACTTCCAACTGGATTAAAACCAGCCGTACTTGCTACCGTAACTGTTGTATCACTTTGTGCAATTGCATTGGTTAGTACTGTAACTGCAGGGAATGTGTTTGTTTCATAACGAGCAGGTAAGTTACCACTACGCATATAAGCTTCATAGTTAACATTGTTATTTGGTAGTTTATGACAATAAACAATGTCACCAGTTGAGCCACGGAATCCCCAACGAATAAAACCAGCACCATACCAAGAGAAGTCTAAGTAGAACATCTGCATTTTAGTCAAGTCTAGGTTAAATCCGCTGATGCCTGTTCCATCGCATTTATCAATATTCCAGTTAGCTGATGATATTTTAGTATCAATTGTTCTAGAAATAACTGCATCACCTACGTTTGCAGAACCGCGATATCCAGGTTGAATAGTTATCGTAGTATCACTTATGATTTGATCTACCCTATAACTCATACCTTTAAGTACAACATAATCACCAGGAACCAATTGTTTACTAAACACAGTATTGATACCATTAATACCTGCACTGGTAACTGTGTTAGAACCTGCAGTTAATTGTACTAATCCTGATAACTGAAATGTACTTGCACGTTTTACTGCATACAATTGTTGGCCGTTAAACTCGTAAAAAATACCGTTTTGATTATCAAACATACCAACACGTGTTGCACCACCATACCAACCGCTGATTGACATTACATAGTTACCACTAGCAGTAGTTTGACTTGGTGTACTTAATGCAGTATACTGAATACGATATGTGTCAAGTACATATGTTACTAAAAATGTACCATTGTATGCAGTTTCATTACAACCTGATACAGTTACATATGCACCAATTTGTATATTATGTTCGTATTTTGAGTATACTGTTACTGTTGTACCAGTACTTGTAATTTGGTCAACAATAATGTTTGGTTTCAAAATTGTACCAGTAGACATTTGAATACCTTTACCTGATTGATAACGGAAATATCTACGTGTTTGACGAATAAATTGTTGATTATGACTTGCAGCATTTGTACTGAATGTTACACCACCATCAAACGCACGATGATTAACTGAACCCAATGGGCGTACATATAAACTTGCTGATGCTATATTCAATGACCCAGTAGGTGTTGCTAGTGCATTAAATATGAATACAGTTGGGCTTAAAACTGTACAAACAACAAAGCTACCATTTGGTGCATTTGTACTTGCAGTTGCACCCGTCATAGCAATCTCATTACCAACTGCTAATCCATGCGCTCCTGTACATGTTACTGTAATCAAGTTACCAGAATATGTTGCACTATATAAGGGTAAAGCGGTATTACTATATAGATATGCTTGATACGCGGTGGTCGTATTGGGGTTATATATACTACCTGTCGTACTTGTATATGTATAACGACATGTATAATTGATTGTAGTCGATCCTACACTATCAATCATGTATGTACCGTCAGCACCGGCAAACAATGTATCTTGTACGTTTACTGGTGTACCTGCACTTAATCCATGGGGTGCAGTTGTTGTAATTGTAATCGTTCTGCTATTACTTGTTGCAGTAACATCACTAATGCTAATTGGAGCAAAGTTATTGAAATAAGCAAAAGGCCTATTATTAATCATATTCAAACTTTCCCACTTGGTACTTTGTGGGCTATATTCAAAGTCAGTATCAATTAGTGACTGTGGTTGACTTGTTCTTAGTTTATTGACTGGATCGATTAAAACTTCTTGTGGAACAAATGTTTCGCTTGTTTCTTCAACCAAAATAGCAATTTTGTCACTACTGCTATGAGCAGCAGTATTATAATTCAATATAATTGTGCAGGTTGGTTGAGCATTTTGTGGGTTAATAACGTTAGTAATCGTAGCACCTAATGTTGGGTCACTAAAATTGTACATTACTACATTGCGAGTAACATTTGTAATTAACATTAGTTGCTCTGGGCGCAAATATCTATTGTTGATTACTATTGTCTTTGTAGACGGGGTGAACGTGTATTGTTCAGCGATTACGTGTTTTGCCATTTTAAATTAATCTCCTAATCCTATAGTAGTTGGTGAGAATGGGTATCTTCTTGTTTGGGCAGTTTGACTTTGTCCAATGATAATAATTGTAGCTCTGTCGCCCGGATCTGGTGCATTATAAATAATAACGTTGCTTCCAACTACTCTGTATCCTCTGTATGAATCATAATCAACTATCCATGGATAACGAATTTCCTTAACATATGGCGATAAAACCATACCATTAAGCGTTACCATAATGTCTTTTGAATCTATGAATGTATTTATGCTATTTGCTTCTTGCATTAGAGGAAATATAGTAGTTGTACTATCAAAGTAATTACTAATATCGTTTAATACAATTGGGGGAACATTTCCACCATAATTGGTACTAATACTAACTGTATTTCCTGTGAAATCTGTACCGGTTGATCTGACTAATGTTAATGACATTTATTATACCTCTGAAGAAAATCCAAGAAAAGCAACCCCCAGTGTTGAAGCTGCTTGCATAAATCCTGCATAACCAGCTGTAAATGATCCTGCAGTAGGAAACTGAAGTGCTACTGTATCAACTCCAGAAGTATCCATGGTTGGAACAGAACTACAATTATAAGTCGATCCGCCTATAAAAATACGATAATTGGATGCGGTACCTGTTGTTGTTAGTGCTGGTGGAGTTCTCATTGTTACCGGTAATTTAAATACACCATAACCATTAGTTGTTGAAATACCAAACACATTACAGAAAGTTGTATAATATCCAGATAGTGCTTGCCATTGATAGTAATATCTTTGGCATAGTATCAATTCACGTCCGTAGTCTCTTGTATCAAAACTAGTAACTTGTGAGCCTAACTCTAATTGAGCATTACCAATTTGTAATGTACCGCTTGTTTGTGCACCTACGCTAAAAACAACTTGTAATCCAGTTGTAGCGGCAGACGGTATAGAAATTTGTGCACTATACTGTGTTAGTGTAGAAGTCACAGACCATGACCCAGTTGCAATTTGAGTTGAAGTTGTCCAAACATCAGTTGAGCCAGCATAATAAACAGTCCAGTTTACCGTAGTTAATGTGCTATCTGCTATGTAAGCAGACAACGTTACTGTTTGCCCAATTAAATCATAACAATTTACTGCTTCAATTCTTTGTCCAATGCCTGCTGCAGTTACACTACTTGCACCAGTTATTTGTGCTAAGTTTTTAATATTACCAGATCCTGATACTTGCGCAAATGCTACAGTAGCACCTGTACCATAAGCGAACCATCTATCCAGACTAGGATATGTAGCGGTTGTAGTTGGTAATCCACTACCAGATGTACCTGTTGTTGCTCTTTGTGCTACTTGAAATTGACCGTTTATTAAACGATTCTTAAATCCAAATGTATTTGGGACATTGATTGTTCCAGTAAATGTCATTTGCGGGACTGAGAGTGCGCCTGCAGTTACATTACCGCTTACTGTTAAATTACCAAAAGTACCAGTAGTACCAGTTAATGTAGTAATATTACCAGTAGTAATATTTGCAGTACCACTAGTTAATGTAGTAATGTTACCAGTAGTAATATTTGCAAGAGTAGCGACTAAATTAGTAGTTGTGCTATTTGCACTAACTACTAAATTACCTGCAGTTAATGTATTACTTGTATTATTGAATGTTAAGCTACTACTACCAGCAACTGCACCATTATTATTGTATTGAATCTGTGTGTTTCCACCAGCTGGTGCATTGCTTACTGCAGGTCCCAATGTAGTTGCTTCAATAACTGCTGAACTTGCAGGAGCACTGGTAAATGTTAATGTCGTACCACTTACACTATATGCTGACTTTGCTATAATTGTACCATTAACTGATACGATTGTAAAATTCTTATTTGTTGGGCTTGTACTGAGAGTAAATGCAGTTGTTGTACCATCACCTGTGAATGTATTGTATACTAATCCAGTTAATACACCCAAACCTGTTGCTTGCATTGTGCGAACTTCAATCAATGCACCATTAGCAGGAGTACCTGTGAAAGTAACTATATTACTGGATACTGTAAATGATGCTCTCAATTGAGGTACACCGTCAACAATACAAGTTACCATATCGCTACTCAATGGAGTATTACTTAATGTAAAACTAATTGTTGATCCATCACCTACAAACTCATCGCTAATGACACTCAATACTGCACTACCTGCAGGACTACGGGTCCAAGAATTCGTGCTTGATGCATACGTATATCTTATACCATTAACTGTTGCTACTTGTCCGTCTGAGGGTGATGTTGGGAATGCCATTTTTAATCTCTATATGTATATTTAGTTAGAATGTGATTGTGCCCGAAGTATTGAAGCCATAATATCTATAACCTCCGCTAACACTTGGATAACCAGATGCAAGGTTTGTTGTTGTTGCAACACCGGCGTTGACAGATACTCTGATTATCACAATACCGCTTCCTCCTGCACCACCATTTCCTGAAGTATCACCTCCTCCGCCTCCACCGCCGCCGGTATTTGGTGTACCAGCAGTACCAGCAGTATTGAGTGTTCCTCCTGGACCACCTCCACCATTAGTAGTACCCACTGAAGTTGCTGAACCTCCACTACCACCACCTGCATAATATGTGCTGCCACCTGAAGGCCATATTACGCCGGATCCGCCTGCTCCTGATATAGATGATGTAGCGTTGCTACCAGCGCTTCCGGCTCCTCCGCCTCCACCCCCACCGTATGTTGCGGTAGTAGTATAACCTTGACCACCTTGATTACCTTGACCAGTTGCATTACTTGCACCACCGCTATTACCTCTTGCACCACCGCCGCCAGAGCCGCCGGCTAATCCACCTGTACTAGCATTCCAACTACCACCGCCACCACCGCCTACGGCAGTAACAGTAGTGAATCCTGATCCTGATATAGACGAATTTGAACCATTAGTTCCTGTCGTGCCAGTATTTGTAGGTGCACCACCACCAATAGTAATTGTGTAAGTTGTGCCAATAGTGAATACAATACCAGTCGCTGATATTAATCCGCCGGCTCCACCGCCACCGCCGTCTTGTCCACTTCCGCCGGACCCACCGCCGGCGACAACCAAATAATCACCTGTTGGGAAAATTGGGTTGATGGTATTAGTACTATTAAAATTTCTAGTGCTAAATTTCTGTGCGCTATGCGTCTTTACAGCCATTAGCTAATCTCCGAACCAAACGCACTAAAACTCAAATTAGCAGTACCTGCATATATTGTTATAACATCTGTGGCTGCTAATGTAATACCAAGTGTTAAACTGATACTGTCATATGCAGGGATAACTGAATTGTATGCAATATATTGTGAGGCTGCTAATGTAGCACCTGCTGGTCTGATTGCAATTCTGTATACATCACTACTACCACCTTGATTACAAACAGTAAGAGTTGAAACTACTGTACTTGTACTGCTTGGTACTGTATATAGTGTTGTTGCTGTTGTCGCTGATGGATTTGATTGTCCTAAAACTTTGTATACTACTGCCATATATGTTCCTTATGCTCCCATTAACAAGAATGGGCTTAATTGATTTACTGTTACTGTACTGCTACTAGCAGTGATACTATCGCCACCGCCTGTGAAATTAATTGTACTTGCTGCCGATGCTAATGTAGTACCTTGTAATTGTACTGCTAAACTTGATCCACCGCCACCTGATATACCTGTTAAATAATATCCATTACCAATAAAGTAATTACTTGTAACTGCATTACCCAAATTAGCATTACCGCTGGTTATATTACCTGACACAGTAATATAGTTTGCAGATATTAAATTACCTAAATTAGCATTTGCACCAGTGATATTACCAGTGGATGTTAAATATCCTGATACATTAACACCAGTACCAGTTACTGTAACAATATTTGAATTACCAACTGCGCTAATTGTAACATTGCCATTTGCACTTGCAATGTTTACATTACTATTACCATTTGATATTGTTGTAGAACTACCACCGCCACTACCACCTGGAATTGTAACTGTTACTACATTTCCGCTATTTGTTGCAGTTACACCTGAACCAACAAAATTTAATGTATTTGCAGTTGTTGTTAAATTAGTACCTTCATCTTGTACTAATAAACTAAAACTACTTGATCCACTACTATAAACAACAGAACTAACTGTAGGAGTCTGAATATCTACCCAATATCCAGTTGTACCGTCACTTATGTATTCATACAATACATTAGTTGTTGTATTATACCATTGGTCAGCAATATTTGGTGTACCCGGAGGAGATGTTGCTGCAGTATATGTTAGACCAGTACCACCTCCGCCTCCACCGCTAGGTGTTCCCCAACTTAAGTTGCCAGTACCATCTGTTTTTAGATATTGATTTGTAGAACCACCGGTAATTTTAACATTACCAACTGCACCTAAACTTATATTTGCACCACTGAAAGCGACATTACCATTACTGGTCAATGTATTGCTCATTACCACAGGGGTAGAACTTGTTATAACTAAATTACCTGTACCGTCTGGATCAATTACTAAATTACCGTTTGTTCCGGAACCAGTTGTAATTGTATTTGCTGATACATTATTCGTAACAATCAAATTACCCAATGTACCAATACTAGTAATGTTTGGTTGAGCACCTGTTGTCAATACTGCATTTGTATAATTTGCAGTTACTACATTACCCAAGTTAGCATTTGCGGCAGTGATATTACCTGTTGCAATGATAACACCTGTATTGGCTACCAATATATTTGATGCACTATTTCCAACAAATAAATTACCACCTACGTTAGCAAAATTAGAAATAATTACATTTAATAGTGTACCAACTGAAACAATGTTTGGTTGATTCTGTGTGGTTAATGTACCAGTCATGTAATTAGCAGTTACTAAATTACCTAAATTAGCATTACCGCCGGTGATATTACCAGTTACACTTAAGTTTCCACCTATACTAGTATTAGCAGTTATGTTTGCAGTACCAGTAATATTTGCATTTCCACCTACTGCTAAGTTACCAGTAAAGTTAGCATAGCCATTTGCATTGATACCTAAATTAGATATCATAACAACATTACTTGTTGCACCTACTGTAAAGTAAATATTGCTATTGGCTGCAGGAATAGCAACATTACTATTTGCATTAAAGATATATCCAGCACCACCAATACCAGTTAAGTTGCTACCATCACCTTTGAAGTAATTAGCAGTTGCAACATTACCTAAATTACTATTACCACCTACCGCTAAGTTACCAGTGAAGTTAGCTGAACCATTTGCATTGATTCCCGTTGTTGAGAACACAACAACATTACTTGTGCTACCCACAGTAACATATACATTGCTATTAGCAGAAGGGATGGCTACATTACTATTTGCATTAAAGATATAACCAGCGCCACCGATTCCAGTTAAGTTGCTACCATCACCTTTAAAGTAGGTAGCATTTACAAAATTAGCAGTTACTGTTCCATTACCTGAGCCAGCATTACTTACATTTAAGTAATTTAATGTACCAACTTGTTGAATATTTGGTTGATTACCTGCAAGACTTGTAAAAGTACCATTAAAGTAATTTGCATTTGCTATGTTACCTAAATTAGCATTGGCTGCAATAATAATACCAGTGATATTAGCATATCCATTCGATAGTAAATTATTAACAGTTGCTGTACCAGTAACGCCGAATGTTCCACTGACATTAGCACCTGTATTATTAACATAAAATACATCATATGTACCACCGGCACTAATTGCTACTGTGCTATTCAATGCCACTGTAATATTACTATTACCATTAGACATTGTAGATACACCAGTTAACAAGCTACCGTTACCACTGAAATAATTAGCAGTGACTAAGTTACCTAAACTACCATTGCTTGCTACTAGATTACCAACAATTGTTGTATAACCTGAAATATTAACACCACTACCTGTAACAATAACCACATTACTATTACCAGCAACACCCATGTTGATGTTTGCATTTGGTGTAAGTACAACATTGCTATTACCAGCAACCAATGATGTTGCAGTTGATGCTGATAAACCAGTTAATTGACTACCATTACCAATGAAATAGTTAGCAGTAACTGCGTTACCTAAATTAGCATTACCTGATGTAATATTCCCAGAGACATTTAAGTTTGTTAATGTACCAACTTGTGTAATATTGCTCTGTGTACCATTGATAACAATTCCAGCATAGTTAGAATAGTTTGCATTTGCAGCGTTGCTGATACCAGTTATCAAACTACCATTACCACTGAAATAATTAGCAGTTACTGTATTGCCTAAATTAGCATTACCACTTGTTATATTAGCAGTAACTGTTAAACTAGCTAATGTACCAACACTAGTAATATTTGGTTGTGCATTTGTTGTTAGTGTACCAGTAACATAATTAGCAGTTACTATATTACCCAAATTAGCATTACCAGCTCTTATATTACCAAGCGTATTGATTGTAACATTATTAGAACTTAGTGATGCATTACTTGCAAATACAAATTCACCATTTGCATTTTTCCAACCCATGAAAGCATCAACTGTAGTGCTTGTATAATAATGTAGTAATGTGCCTCTATCATATCCGTCATTTGAAGTTAGTGCCGCACCGTTTGCTCCACCACCTAACTCAATCAATGGATCTTCTATATATGTTACATTACTATTAACATATGTTGTATTACCTGAAACAGTTAAGTTTCCAGTAATTGTTGCATTCCCTGATACTACTAAATTTGATAGAGTACCAAGACTTGTGATATTTGGTTGTGCATTTGTGTAAACAGTTCCGGCTACTGTTGCATTACTAACTTGCCCAGTAACATTTCCACCTTGAATATTGCTTAAATTGTTACCAGAACCAATGAAGTAATTACCAGTTACTGCATTACCCAAGTTAGCATTAGCACCAGTGATATTACCTGACGCAGTTAAATATCCTGTTACATTAACACCAGTACCTGTAATAATTGCGATATTAGCATTACCTACTGCTGATATAGTAACATTACCATTGCCAGACGGGATATTTACATTGCTATTTCCGTTAGCTAATATAGTTGCTGTTATACCAGTTAATAAACTACCATTACCACTGAAATAATTTGCAGTAACTAAGTTACCTAGATTTGCATTTCCAGCCGTTAGGTTTCCTGTTATATTTGCACTTGTCAATGCAAAAGTACTAGTGTCTATGCCAAAGCCGGGTATTTTAGTTAAAGCCATAATGTATTTATTATCTTGTTATGAACGCTGAACTTGGGGGAGTAAATGCGGTTGTATATCTTGCGACACCGGATGTGATACGAAGGTCATCTATATATCCAATAAATTGATAAGTTCCGGAATAGTATTGACCTATCGTTAAATAATTTAATGTACCACCTCTATTACCAATTGATGTTGTACCAGTTAAAGTTTGATTAACCCCATTCACAAACATTTTAAGTGTTCCGGCATTAACTGTTGCAGCTATATGATACCATGTATTAAGAGACATGCTTGTATTACCTGTAACAATGCCGTTAGGATAAGAATAGAATTGTAATACACCGGTATTAATAGGTCCAAAAGACCAATAGTTTGTTTGTGATGTAGGATTCATATCTCCGATGACTGTACCATATGCACCTGGAGTATTTGTCATATAAACCCAAGCCTCAATAGTAAATGTTGATAATGTTGTAGAAATCCAATTAGTGCTTCCTACTAACTGCGCATAATTTCCACTACCTGATACCGCGTAAAAACTACCTGTGCCATACTTGAATGTACTAGATGATACTATTGCATTACCAACTGTAATTAAATTATTTTTAGATCCTTGATCAATAATACCTGCATTAGTACCCGATAACATTAAAAGTGTATTTGTTGCTGGTGCTGAGGGTGCTGAAGGTCTTGTGTATGCTGATGTGTAAAGTGCTGTACCAAGTGTGAATCTAAAATTACTTAAATATCCAGTAAGATATCCACCACTATAACTATTACGAGCTATATAAATTACTGCAGCTCCAGAATAATTTGATGAATCGGTTCCGCTAGTATCTAACACACCATCAACAAATAATCGTAAAGTTGTGCCTTGTCTGGCTACTGCACAATGATGCCATGCATAATCACCAATTAGTATACTACCAGTTAAATTAGTTGGACCCCAGCGTAATGAGGTAATTGTAGCACCTGTTGTTACATGAGGATTTCCAGACTGTGAACCACCTCTATTATCAAATATAAATGTGTTTAATTGAGGACCACCGTAGAACCAAAAATCAATTGTAAAATCTTTAGTACCAAATGCAATAGTTGCTGTAGTTGTTAAGTAATCTGTGCTACCATTAAAATATATACTACCACCGTTTGTACTGGTACTATAACTTGCGCTGCTATTGAATGGTCCGAAGGCTTGAACTTGTACGGTGCCTGATGATGTTATTACAAATGTGTTTGTACTATTGTCAACATACCTATTACTTTGTGCAGTCAATAAACTTGTACCTGAAATTGCGGTTAGTAGCGAAGTTGGTGGTGTAAAATTACTGGTGTAGACCGCTGTGCCTTTTACCATACGAAGATTGGAAATATATCCCGAGAAATAATCGTAGTAGGTTAAGGTCAATTGAGCACCAACGTGTAAAGAGTTTCCTCCAGAATTTACAGGTTGTATACTGCCAGTATATGCAGTAGAAACTCCATTTATAAATATCCTAAATGTTCCGCCTGAATTGGTTATGGCTACATGATACCAAGTATTGGTTGTGAACGGATTGGCGGTGGCTTTGATTTGTTGTTCTGTGCCAGAATAAAAAATATCAAATATTAGATAATTGTTGCTATAAATTCCCAAAGTATACCCCGTGCTTGGAGTTCCGTTGGGCAAAGTAGACAGTATTGAACAAATATTTGAATTTCCACCGCCACCGGGTGTTAGGCTAGATGGGTATATCCAGGCCTCAATTGTAAAATCTCCTGTACCAAAATCAAATCCTGCATTGTTTAGTATGGTTAAATACCCAGTACTACCATCAAAGTAATTGCTCCAACCAGTTTGTGAGAATGGTGAGAATGTGCCCTGTGTAGGTGTTCCATTTCTTGTTATAGCAGTATTGATTGTGCTATCATCAAAAAATAAATTATTATTATTACTTTGCTTATTTTGTAGTGCCAGTAAAGTTGTATTTGCAATTGCAGTTAGTGATGATGTTGGTGGGGTAAATGCAGAGGTATAAACTGCCGAACCATTCACAATTCTAAAATTACTGATATAGCCTTGCCAAAATCTAGTAGGCCAATTTGCTACAGTATCACCTACTGCTCCTATATATAAAGCATTAGAAGCATCACCTACCGCCGCAGCTGATGTAACTGTACTATCTAAACTTCCATTTAAAAATAGTCTAAATGTTGTACTACTTCTAGTTATTGCTAGATGAAACCATGTATTTGTTGCAGTAGCAGTAGCACTTGTGATAATAGCAGAAGGACCTGCTCTGGTGTATAAACATATCTTTCCATCACCGCTCAAACTTCTGAGAATTTGCCAATCACCGCCATTTGATGCTCCACTTATATATGTACCTGCCAATACTTTTAATACTGTACCATCACTTTGATTTGTATAAAACCAACCTTCTATAGCAAAGTCTGTAGTGAAGTTAAACTGTGAACTTGCCGGAGCAGTTAAATATCCAGTACTGCCATCAAATAATGCACTTCCGTAACTCTGCACTCCACTAGGTAAGGCACCAAATGGTTGATTTGGTACTACTTTTACTGTGCCGGTGGATGTAATCGTAAATGCATTTGTGCTATTGTCCGTAAAATTATTATTTTGACAAGTCAATAAAGTTGTACCTGATATTGCAGTTAATGGACTAGTAGATGGTGTAAAGTTAGAAGTATAAACTGCGGTACCGCTGACTATCCGAACATTACTAAGATAACCATTGAACCAAGCGGTAGGTCCGGATAAATGTTGAGTACCTAACCAAAGCGTATTATTTTGTCCAACCGTTCCAGAAAATGTTGCTGTGCCTGCTGAAATGCCATTTATATATCCAGTTATAGTATTACTATTTCTGACTGTAGCAATATGGTACCAGGCGTTAAGAGAAATTGTTGATGAAAAAGTTAATGTACCAGTTCCACCATCATATTGAAATGTGGGAGCTCCTGACGTGGAAAACCATAATTGCCAACTTCCAACACCAGTAGCAGCTGAAGTGTATTGGTCAATAGCTGTGGGTGATCCAGTAAAAGTTGTCATATATACCCAACACTCAATTGTAAAATTACCAGCCATTGCCCAATTGCTACTAGCTGGCACACTCAAGTAACCACTACTACCATCAAAACTTACACCATAATATCCATTGCCCCACAGTGGACTAAAACGATTTGGTGTTGCGCTACCACTTACACTTAATGCAAAATTATTTGTACTGGCGTCACTAACACAACTTGTAGTTGCATTTTCACCATTCAATAATAGTGATACATAAGGAAAGTAGGTATCATTTGCTATACTAATCACCCAATTGATTGTGCTTGTAGCAGTTTTTCCTGTGTTCGCTGCAGTTGCAGTTAACAAACTACTACTACTTCCCACTACAGTAGGAGTACCGGCGATATTAGCACCGGTGATACTTAAGCCAGTTGGTAAACTATTTGCAGTATATGTTATACTTTGTCCTGCCGCACTAGTTGCACTCATTGTTACATTTGCTATGGCAGCGTTTGTATAAACATTATATGTTGTTCCATTACTTGGGCTATTCCATGTTACTACATCAGGATTAATTGTCAAGCTAAAACTACGAGTTGTAACTTGATTTTCAGCATCACTTGCACCAATCACAAAACTAAATGTTGTTGCATTAGTTTCTGCTGGGCTAGTACCACTGATTAATCCTGTGCTACTGTTCAATGTACTACCAGTTGGTAATGTACCACTTACTAAACTATAACTAACTGTATCAGTACTAGTTGCAACAACTGTATTACTAATACTACTGTATTCGTAAACACTACCTAAGCTACCGGCTGCAGTTGTCCATTGTGGTACGCCATGATAACTAATACCCGGAATACTAATTGCAGTACCTCCATCTGGATTTACAACATAGATAACATAAGTACCTGCAGCCATGGCTGGTGCAGTAAAACTGATTTGTGTACTACTTATGAATGTAACTACGCTTGCACTTGTTCCGCCAACAATGATATTTGGTGTACTTTGAAATCCGCTACCTGTTAAGTTAATTGTTTCACCACCAGCTGTATTTGTTGCAGTTTCTATACCTGGGTAAACAATACTTGATACCTTGACTCCACTAGCACCTGCAATTGCAGTTACAGCCGTTGTATCAATCACATCATATATAATCTTTGTTGTCATTTTCTTCTCTTAGAATGTTATGCTACCGCTACTAGTAAATGTATATATGCGGTAACCACCTGTTATTACTACTGAGGGTGATCCTGTTGTAGCCGATGCTGCGAGATGTGTACTTGGGTAGCTAATAACAACAATACCTGATCCACCGTGCCCAGCAGTACCGCTTCCTGTCCAGCCACCACCACCACCGCCGGTGTTGGTGCAACCATTACTGGACGGTAAGCCGCCTCCACCGTTCGATCCGCTACCAAGTGTACCTGTTGCCCTACCTGCGCCACCGCCCCCGTAATACTTAGATGTTCCGGATATTGAAGAGGTCGCCCCTAATCCACCTGTTCCACTTGATCCAGCGGAT
>Ga0208738_1000153_pt1 | contig 21245 bp, 16 predicted proteins | sample CryBogCBE21Jul09_FD_184561 | JGI IMG/M metagenome (GOLD analysis project Ga0208738, IMG submission 184561) | Freshwater microbial communities from Crystal Bog, Wisconsin, USA - CBE21Jul09 (SPAdes) | ecosystem: Environmental > Aquatic > Freshwater > Lake | place: Crystal Bog, Wisconsin, USA... | reverse complement strand
CTTTCAAATAGAATATGATACCGAAGTTGGCGTTCTCGGTGATTCTAGAAAATACTTAATTGCATTACCAATCAATGATAAAATTATTCCTATTGGAGGATTAATATGTGTAGATATGTATGGTGTTCCTGATCAACCAAGTATACCTTATATATTAAAAAATTTAGGAGCAACTGTTTTAATACACTCGACCAACGGTATACGGAATATTAAACCTACAAATGGATTGAGCACCGAGTTGTCTGATCAAATTGCCAACGACTGGCACGACATCAATCTGCGTAGAGCATCTTTTCTTCGTAGAACTCCTATATTGACAGTAGACAATTGTTATATGTTTGATGGCACGGAATACTATGGAAATACATCAAGTGAAAGCGGTGTTTTAATAGACGGAGAATGGGTCACTAAAGTTCCTAGATCAGGAACACAATATTTTTATTATGATTTACCATTAACAAATATTGCCATAGACATGCCTGATTTTTTTAAATCAACTTAAACTATTAGCAAAATCCATTAAACTATCAAAGATTTGTGTACGTTTTCGTAAGTCTTTATTAGCAAATGTACCTAACTTTTTAAGAGTTTCTTCCCACTCGCCTGTCTTAATCAATACAGGCTTGGATCGAATATTTTCAGCAGCTTTGAGATCACTGATTTTATCACCTACAAACCAACCTTCTTTAAACTTAACAGGATGTTCGCGTTCGGCACGATGGAACATGCCAATGTTGGGCAATGCAAACATGTCTTCTTTCATACGACTGGTAGAGTAGTACATAGCATCAATGCTTGGGCACCCGGCTTCTCCAAATAGTTCAAGCATACGTTGATTAACCATATCAACTTCGATAGGAGTCATTCGCCCCTCACTAATCCCGTACTGATTTGATAATATTATAATTCGATAACCCTTTTTGCGTATTTCCGCTACGGCCTCAGCTGCGCCAGGAATTATTTCAAATTCTTCAGGTCTAGTTACATGCGTAGTTCGGGCATAATTTATAATACCGTCCCTAGAAATACCAACCACCGGTTTGGTGTATATAGTACCAAAATTTGGTATAGTCTGCAGTGCTGCAACATCGATATCATCGTCTAGTAGATTTCTAAGATTCATAGGTAAAATTAAAAGTTTATATGAGTTTAACATATTTGTATTAAAAAATACAGTTAAACGAACACTTACATTAGTTATGCCATACGGTATTTTCACTCAAAATTTTGAAACAGCAACGGATAAATAATTAAACTAGGATCTAAAGATGACTCAAATTATAAATTCGTTCTTTTCTCGTGGCAATAACTCTACGGTGCAGTTATCACGAGGAACAAATTTATCATATCAAAGCACTGGCACAGCCATTTATAATAGTACAGTTATTGATTCTTGGTATGTGGGCGACTTTATTTCAGCCGAATACATTATAAATGCTGAATATGGACTAAACGAAAGAGAAACAATACATGCTACATTGGTAGCTATGCCTGGTCAAAGTACTATAACAGTTTATGGTAGAACCAGTCTTACTAGACCCTTATTAAATATTAGAAGCGTTTCGAATAATAGTCAGGCACAATTGGTTGTAGAACCTGCAATAAGTGCGGTTCAAGGTACCATAGTTACTTTCTTTGCCAATTATGCAAAGACCAGTCAAACAATTAAGCCAATAAATTCTGCAGCACAATCTAACGGTGCATATTGGCCAAGTGTAACAAATGCTACTACATTAACTATCACAATTCCTACAGCACAGATAACTGGCAATATTTTAGTTGGTCAACGTGTGAGCGGCACAGGTATACCATTGTTGGCAACAGTTCAATCTTGGACGCCTATTACACAACGGGCTGGATTAGGGCAACTGATAGTTGGCGGATTTTTTTCCACTTCAATTGGAGCTAGTACCAATGTTAGCTTAACGTTTAACACAAGTGCAAAACAACTTAACAATCTTACCAATACGATCGAACCTGTGCGCAGCATCAGTAGTATCATTGTGCCAGGTCAAACTACTATCGATGCCAAAGTAGCCGATGACTATATTAATTTAAAAGCTGCAAACGGCATTGTTATTACTACAGCTCAAACAGATAGAAGTATTGTTATCAAGAATCAAGGTATCACTCAAGTTAGTGTGCTCGGACAAAATGATATTAATCCAGCAAAAAGTCTTGGTTCAACTACACTAAATGTATTTGCAGGTGATCATATAACACTAACCACAGACAGTGCTAAAAATCGTTTGACTATTATTAATAACGGCCAAACCATTACCACAGACGACTCTACAACTAAAACTCAAACAACTAATATCATAGCTGGCGCCAATGGTATCTCAACAAGCCAAAGCGGTTCCAATACAATTACCATTACAAATAATGTTAGTGTATATAATAAGTTGTATGGCGACTCTAATCCAGTGGCAGGTTTTGCATCTGCCACATCTATTGCTAGTACATTTAAAATACTAGGAACTGGTGCCAGTTATTCTGGACCAGACGGCCGTGTTCCGGGTATTAGTACAACAGTAGTTTCTCAAGATCCAACTTATGGCGATTATGTACAGATCGTTAATACAGGTGTTTTAGGCCTATATAACGGAACTAGCTTGACAACAGGAACAGCTGGTAATTTACAACCCAGTGATATCATTACAGCAATAAATTCTCAACAGACTGTGTTAACCAGTATTCCTGGAGTTGCACCCACTACCAATCCAGGTTTACAACCAGGTTTAACTATGGCAGCTATGATGTTCTTTATGTCTGCTCACATTTAACATAAATATACTGAAGGAATTTTATAATGGCAAATTTAGCTAGTCCGTTTACTGTAGATCCGTTATCATCAGCCACAGGCTTTAGCAGCCCGGGGTTTGCTGTTGATTCAACTGGTAATATCAGCATGAACGGAAACCTAGTGCTGACAGCGGGTAATATCACAAATGGTTCAACAATACTATTAACTCCAACTACACTTGGATCAGGTATTACTGGTAGTAGTTTAACTAGCCTAGGAACACTAAACAGTTTAACTGTAAATAATCCAATTAGTGGAAATATTACTGGATATTCTGCTAGTATTTTTTCACAAAATAGCTCACTTACTGTTGATTCGTCTAATAATATCAGTATTGTCAGCAATGCAACATACACTTGGAGCTTTCAAGCAAGCGGTATAACTAATTTTCCAAATTACAGATTTCCAGCAAGCCACGGTACTAACGGTCAAGTTTTAATAGACGACGGAAATGGCAATCTAAGTTGGGCCACGCTTAATACTGGTGGCGGCGGTGCAGTTATTACAGCAGGAAATATTACAGGCGCAACCTTGGCTAGTAATGTTCTTGCTAGTAGTTTAACTAGTGTGGGTGTGCTAAGTGCGTTAACAGTTAGCGGAAGTTCTAGTTTTGCTGGAGCATCATTTTCTGCAAATGTCACACACACAACTGGATCATTTTCAGGAAACATAACAGCCGCGACCGCCCCAACACTAGCAAGTCATTTGACTAATAAACAATATGTGGATTCGATATCGGCAGCGTTAGCAATCGGATTAAGTTAATACTATAAATGGAAACGAAATAAAATGGCAAAACAGCTTTTAAAAACATACGTGTTTACACCAGGAACTGCAGGAGCAGGTACAGTTATTGTACCTGGATTTTATCAACTAAATCAATTGTTGTTGATAACCAATACTACAAGTAATGCAATCATTTACAATTTTGCCAATGTTGGAAATACCGGCACTACAGCAACTTTTTCAAGAACTGCGTACTCTACTTTTCCGCAAGAAATAGGTGTTACCGACGGATACACAACATTTACACTAGCTGCAAATACTAGCACAATGAGTGCAACTGATAACATTCAAATATTCATTGATACTCCTCAACAGCTAATGAAAATTGGTGGAGCGGTAGGACACGATGCTTTTGAACGTATTCGTGTAAGTAATCCACAGTCCATGCTGGACGCTGACTTTGAATATGGACTACAACCTACTAAGTGGCAAACTGTAGACTTGATGAATAACTATCCATCAATTTATGAAATTCCTGGTAGTGATTTAAATATTAGTTCAGTAACAACTGATGCATCCACTGGGTCAGGCGGTACAGGTGAAAGTTTAATTACTGTTAATACTGTCGCTGTCCACGGACTTATAGCAGGACAACCTATTACAGTTAAAGGTTATTTAAATACTATTTTGGGATTCAGTCGTGCTGAAGGATCTTTCATTGTTAACAGTGTCGCAACTTCAACTAGTTTTACGTACTATGCAAAATCTAAAATCGGCGTAAACAATGGAGATGTTATCAGTTCTGCTTATACCATTGTACGTAAAGGTGGATTTTATACAGGTGCAAGTATTGGTGGTCCATCATTTAGTGTTAGCAATGCTAGTAGTCCTGCAACCGTTACAGTTACATTTGCTAGCAATCACGGCTTAGTTCCTGGACAAACTGTACTAGTTGCAATTTCAAGCACTGGTAGTAATCATGCATTTGCACAAGGTCCGTTCTTTGTTGAAACAGTTACTAGTTTAACATCATTTACATACACAGCAAGGGCGTCGGGAACAATTGATACTGGTACCACACTAGTGGGTGTAGTATATGCTAGACCCGACGCATTCTATATCCACAGACCATTTGACGGTGGTGTAATGTTGGGCACTGGCGGCCCAGCCTATGGCACACAAGCAATACGTATGAGTAAAAAATACATACGTTATCAATCTGGTAAAGCTATTAACTACAATACTGGTTTGTTGATGGCTCCTAGTTATAACTTGCGCAGTTTAACAGCAAGTCCTAGTACAGCATATGGAACGGTTACTGGGTGTTCAGGAAGTACGCAAACTATTACAGTTGGCAGTACATCAGGACTAGTAAATGGGCAATCAGTTATTGTATCTGGAGGAACGGGTGCATTCGCATTAGGAACAACTATTACCAATGTCGGACCTAGCACAATTACTGTTAGTGTAGCTCCTACAACGGCACTGGTAAATGCAACTATCACATACAGTGCAACTATCTCAGTAGCAACTGATGATGTTGATCACGGCTTACAAGTAGGCGCTTATGTTAATATCTACGGTTGTACAACCTCAGGTTATAATGGTTATTATTATGTTACTAGCATTAGCGATGAGCGTACATTTACAGTTGCAGCGACTAGTATATTAGGCACAAGTCCAGCAGCATTTACAGATCCATGTCAAGTAAGTCTAGTTAACTGGTATGGATCTACTGTACGTGCAGGCACGTTTGACGAGCAAAACGGACAGTATTGGCAATATGACGGTCAGACAATTGGTATTGGCTATAGAACTAGCACATTCCAAATTGCAGGAACAATTAGCGTAACACCTGATAGTAATACAATTACTGGTTCTAATACTAGATTTACACAACAACTGGCTTCTGGTGACAGAATCGTTATCAAAGGTATGACACATAAAGTTATGGATGTGGCCAGTGATACATTAATGTATGTGACACCAGATTATCGCGGAGTAAATGCAAACAGCGGCATCAAGGCTGCTAAAACAATTGAAAAATTTGTTCCGCAAAGTCAATGGAACATGGATCGCATGGACGGGTCAAGCGGAGTGTACAATCCAAGCGGATATCAAATCAACGTAAGCAAAATGCAAATGGTAGGTATTCAATGGACTTGGTATGGTGCTGGATTTATTGATTGGATGTTGCGAGGCCCAGACGGTAATTATGTCACAGTACATCGTCAGAAAAACGGTAACATTAATACCGAAGCTTATATGCGTTCAGGCAATCAGCCTGTACGTTATGAAGTAATTAACGAAGGTCCACGCACTTATTTGACAGCAGCTGCTGGTAATAATGATACTACATTGACTGTAAATGATGCAAGTTTATTTCCTACAGCAGGTACCATATACATAGAAGGTGAAATTGTCACTTACTCTGGTAAAACATCTAATAGTTTATTGAACTGTGTACGTGGAACAACTTATAGTTTATTTTATGCAGGTATCAATAGAACATTTAGCGGCACAACAGCTAACGCACACAACCAACAAACAGGATTGTATCTAGTTAATCAAACAGCCACACCAAATATTAGTCACTGGGGATCAGCATTCTTAACAGACGGCGGATTTGATAACGACCGCGGCTATTTGTTTAACTATGTAGGTACAAACATCAGTGTTAGTACAACTATTCAAACAGCTTTTTTAATTCGACTAGCACCCAGTGTTAGTAATGCTACTGTGGGAGATCTAGGCGATAGAGAACTATTAAATCGTGCTCAATTGTTGTTACAAAATATTGACGTTACTATCGATAGCGGATCAACTGGCGGTATTGTTATTCAAGGTATTTTGAATCCAAGCAACTATCCTACTAACCCAAGTAATATTACATGGAACGGTTTAAGTAGTCAAGCAGCAGGCGGACAACCTAGCTTTGCACAAATTGCCCCAGGCGGTAGTGTAACATGGAGTACTGGAGCTGTAGTTACCACAACAGCAATTGCAACCAATGCTTTTCCAACAGGATCAATTACAGCTCGTGCCGCGCCATTTGGTTCTAATAGTGTTAATACCTATGCTAATTACATATATGTAAGCGCATCCGACTATGCCTCGTATCAAGCAGCTGGACTAGCAGTTGGTGATTACTTGTCTGGCAGTAATGTGCCAAGCACTGGTAATCAGATACAATATATTGGATTAAGTGGAAGCTACTATTATATACAGATTAGTAGTAACTTTACCGGAAATACTTCAGGAGATACTACGCTAACAGTTACTAGAAAGTATAACACATCTAATTCATCTGTGTTGTTCTTTAATGCAACTGCATGGGCAGCTACAACAGCTACTATTGGTACCCAAGTGTCTAGCACAGATACCAATTTTCCTGCAGGCACTAACGTTAATAACGTTACATCTGCTACTTATTTTAGTACAAGTTACTACAAAGTATCATTTACACAAAGTACAAACTCAGGTGTTACGATTACTCCAGGATCGACATCGGTTACATTCCAATTTGGACAACCTCCATATGCATTGCCTGGTGAAACTGTATTCTCGTTTATTGGAACATCGGGTGCATTAAGTAGTTTGGACTTGTCAGGATTGAAAGAAATGACAAATACCACAATTGGTGGCCGTGGTACATTCCCTAATGGTCCAGACGTATTAGCTATTAACATTTATAAAACATCAGGAACTGCAATTCCAGCAAACGTTGTTTTAAGATGGGGCGAAGCTCAAGCGTAAAAACAAAAAAGCCGCTATATGCGGCTTTTTTATTATATCAATTCAACTAAGTCAAATACAGTTTGCAGTTTAGTGCGAATAATTTTACTTGAAAAACTATTACGTAACCCTTGATGTAAGGGTTTAGGTGCCCGATCAATAGTTGCCCAAGCCCAGCCTTGATGCTCATCACTTAGTGTAGGAACAAATTCTGAATCAATTACGCATAGATACGTGTGAAAGTTAAACACACGATCGTTACTGACAAATGTTTCTAATGGTATTGTTTTAACAATTGTAGGGATAAATCCAATTTCTTCTTGAATTTCTCTTGTTAGGCCTTCCCACGGACGTTCGCCTGCAATGTTAGTGCCGCCTACTAAGCCCCAAGTACCTTCGTGTTTACCGTGTGCTTTCTGTAGTAGTAAAAATCTTCGTGTAGATTTGGCGTAGAATAATGCTCCGCTACAAACGATTGATTCTTTTACAATACTATTTTCCATAATTCAGGCAAATACTCTCCTTCAAAGCTCTTTTTCCATTGGACACCGTCCCACAGATACTGAACTCCAGTATATATATTCGTCTGCCATATCATGGTAGTTGTTTCGTGGTTAGTATTAAGAATCACATGCCACTCAGTTCCTGACCATTCAATTATGTCATTAGCAACAGCTACTAATGATCCCCATGCTAGAGTATTGTTTTCAACACCATGTGCGCCTATATCTTCTATAATAAGATATCTTGTTCCTGTTTCAGGAGTACCGTTTGATGTAGGATTAAAAGTTTGTGGATTGATAATAGCATCAAACGTGCCAGGACTGTTTGGTCTATAACTTGTAGAAGGGTTATAACCAGGATACCCTTCTAATTTTCCAGCACTATCTATTCCAGTATTGCCAGTCAAGGTATCTGGATTCCATTCTACTGTTAGTACAGTTTCATCTAGAGCATTAATAGCAAATGTTCCTACAACATAAGTGCCGTTTGGTTGGGTAAGATACAGCATACTAGCTCCGGCAACATATTTGCCAGGGCTTGCTGCTAAAAATTCTTTCCAACTTAACGGAGTTCCGCGCCTAACTGGTTCAGCATCCAGTGTAGGTTCGTTTGGATAAACGCTTTCGCCGTGGTTTAGTAATATAACTTTGTTGGCGTAAACTTCAATTTTGTTGTTCTGTGTAGTACCACTTAGAGTTGTAATTGTGTTACTGAATAACGGAGTAGGACCAATGGGATCAAATGCCAGACCTTCAATATACGAATCATTACTGAGTTGTGAAGTGTTCCACACATTACTAACAATTTTGGTCATAACACCGAGACGTTTGACCTTGACTGGAGTACTGATCCAAGCCGGTGCTTCTACCGTTAGTGTTGCTACTTCTATAGGACTATCAACACCAACTGGAACTTGTCTACTACTCCAGCTGATATCGTTTAGATTTAATACACTCAAACTGGTCCAATCAATATAGTTGTCAGTAGTTTGTATTTCTAAACTAGGATTGAACAACACTAGTATTTGTTCAAGTAACTGTAATTTTTGTTCAGTACTACTAGACCAAATGTCCACTTTCATAGTTAGTTTAAATGGAGTAGGCATTAGTCTTTCAACAGTATAATTACGTCCTTGATCTTGATTATAAACAGGCTGTCCATACGTTGGACTTCCTGGAGTGTTATCTACTTGTATGTCGCGCTCACGCACATGTATCTTACTAATAAATGTTGCATCTGACAATCGTTCTCGATCTAATGCAAAACTAGTAACATATACACTAATTCGAGGTATACTATTAACTTTGTTGCCCATACTGTTGTTGGCCATAATATTGGCAACTTGTCTATCAGGGTCTCCGTATAATACAGGTACACGAACTAAACGTCCATCGCCGTACTGTACTACAAAGTTACTGAATACACGAATAGTCTGTGCAATGTAACGTCTTATTTGGCCATCGTAAAAAAATTCCAATTTTATTATCCTTAAAAATCTGCTTTAGGACGCAGTGCTTTGCTAAGACTTTGACGTTGTGATTCTCTATAATTGTACAATGTAATAGTCCATTGTCCTGCATAAGGTAGTATTTGCTGTGTTTCATCAATTATAGGTAAATTGATTTGTAATTTATTACTGGTGATGCCATTCTTATCTGTGTATACATAAGTTGAAAATATTGTTTGAAATTTTGAAGTTTCAAAATCTATTAAAGTTACACCTGGAACTGAAGAGTCAAGTTTGAACACAAGATACGGAGCAGTTACGCTACTGTCTATTTGTGTTCTTATTACAGTCTGACCCACAGTAGCTGTCACAAAATCAGTAGCAACAACATCATTGAATGTCCATGATGTATTATTAATAAATCCAGTTTTTTGTGTTGCTCTTGTGTCAGTTTGAGTCATTGTCATACGAACAGCATCTTCAACAGCGACCCATGTATTCAACGGACCGTCAAATCTAAATAGCCTATTGGGTAAAAAATCTAATCTCAAAAAGAAATCATCTGCACCTGGGTTGGCAGGAAAGTTTACCCCAAATCCAAAATCAAGCCCGTTAACTGGATATCCGTCGCCTACTAAGTAACCTTGATATCCAGTTTTTTGACCTGTACCATATGTGCCAGATGCGAGCTGGCTAGCAACGCTGGCGTCCACAGTTTCCTGATCAGCTGTTTGAATAACAGTTCTACCGTTGGTATCATCAACAGCTATGGTATAGAACTGACGAGTCTCGTACCCGCTCTTAGCCGCATCGGACTCTGCCTGCGCAACAACTTGGTCATTGATGGCTAATTCTTGATTATACATGCTCAATACATCGCGTAGAGATTGATTAGTAGGATCGCCATTTTCATCAGTGGCAGCTGCGTCAAAAATTTGTGAAAATTGCTGACTATCAAACACACGTTTAATTTTTAATCTGTATATGTGCGCAAACCATGTGCTGCTAAATCCGTTACTAGCACGGCCTACATCTTCTACTACATAGTAGCGTGGCAATGCAATGTTTAAGTCATTTAGTGCAAATTCATCACGTAGATGCGGCAACTCTATTACATCACCTGTTATAGGTTTACGACCAACATATTTGATAAAGTCATTGATATGTATTTCCATGTACAAGGTATCATTATCTATAAACAAACCAAATTGACTTAGATTAAAGTCAATGTTCTGTACATTGTAAATACCACGAATTCTATAAATTTCTTTATCGTATGTTCTATCACGATTTTCTAATAACAACAAATCTTGAATGTTTGCAGGATTAGTATTGGCATATGCAGGTTTATCTGCTGTAGCCATGGATGGATCGTTGTTAGATCCAAGGTATTTGTGCCAATAGAGATCAGTGCCTCCGGCTTGGAACATTTCAGATATTTCTCTGTCTACGAATTTGTAATCTAACCCTTTTTCGGGTTTATAAAGTGATAAGCGTGGCATACTAGTATTTATGGTACAGATAAATATCATAGAGGAACTAATTATGGACGATAAGGCACCAAGTACACAAAGCAATAGTACAGCTGAACGAAATCATGTATTTCAGTATGTAAAAACCATGCTGGGCGACGGTATGATTGATCTGGAGCTAGATCCTATACATGTTGAAACAGCATTAGATAGAGCATTGAATCGCTACAGACAGCGTAGTCCAAATGCTGTAGAAGAAAGTTACATGTTCCTTGAGCTAATACAGGATCAAAATGAATATAGATTACCTGATGAAGTTATCGAAGTGCGTCAAGTATTTCGTAGAGCTATTGGCTCAAGAAGTGGAATTGGTGCGGGTGGTACGCTATTTGAACCGTTTAACCTAGCTTATACCAACACATATTTGATGTCAGGAAGCATGATGGGAGGGCTAGCCACATACGATGCTTTTGCTGGTTATCAAAAATTAGTTGGTCGTATGTTTGGTAGTTATATTGAATTCAAATGGAAACCCACTAGCCATTTGCTAACTATCCTACAACGTCCATTTGCTCAGGGCGAGCAAATTCTAGTACAATGCTATAACTTCCGCCCGGACTGGGTATTGCTTCAAGACACATATGCAAAACAGTGGCTCAAAGACTACACGCTGGCCACAACTAAACAGATTTTGGGTGAGGCACGTAGCAAGTTTGCCAGCATCGCAGGACCGCAAAGTCCAATCACTTTAAATGGAACAGCATTATTGTCTGCTGCCAAGGAAGAAATTGAAAAGTTAGACAAAGAATTAATGGACTATACAGCAGGTGGTTCGGGCTATTATTTTGTATTAGGCTAAGAAATTTATTGACCTTGTAACAAAACTGTTATATACTATGTCATATCCAGGAGGTTCTATGATTATAGGTGTGTGCGGTTTTATTGGTTCTGGCAAAGATACTATTGCCGATTATCTTACTAATTTTCATGGATATAGACGAGAAAGTTTTGCCAACAGTTTAAAAGATGCTGTTAGCATGGTATTTGGTTGGGACCGTACTATGTTAGAAGGGCGTACAACACAAGCTCGAGCATGGCGAGAAGAAGTTGATGCCTGGTGGTCAGAACGTTTAGGCATGCCGCATTTAACGCCACGCTGGGTATTGCAACATTGGGGCACCGAAGTTTGCCGCAACGGATTTCATGACGACATGTGGATTGCCAGTTTAGAAAATAAATTACGCAGTTCAACAGACGATATCGTTATAAGTGATTGTCGATTCCCTAATGAAATTAAAAGTATTAAAGATGCAGGCGGCATTGTTATCCGTGTAAAACGAGGCGAAGAGCCCACCTGGTATCAAGATGCTGTAGATATGAATGCCGGCGATCATCATATAAACTGGATGTTAGCCAAGACTAGAATGGACAAGTTAAAAATTCATGCTAGCGAGACTGCATGGGTTGGTACCAGCTTTGATCATGTTCTAACCAATGATTCCAGCATCGACGACTTGTACGCTAAAGTACAAAAAATTATAAATCCGGAACTAGATCGCCTTGGCGCCAACGAACATTCTCTTTGTGCAGAACTCGAGAGCAATTAGCACAAACGGTTTTTAAGTTAGCAGGGCGACAATTATTTAAATCACCGTCTACATGAAATACAGCAAATACTTCTGAGTGCAGGCTTTTAAATCCGCATTTGTCGCACTGATTCTTGATGCGGTATCCGGATCGATGCCACCTCGGTGCTCCTGCATCTGCACCGTGTTTAAGGCAAACATTGCACATACTTCTGTAAAAAGTCTTGCCATGCTTTTTATAGTTTATAGCGGTTGGGCGTAATCCGCACGAACATAGTGGTCTCATATTTTATTTAATAAGACCTGGCCTTTTCAAGGCCTTTTCGTGGGTGTATAACACACCAGAAATTCCAAATTACCATAAATACATTAAGAACATGCACTCATGGAGATTACAATATGGCTCAACTTAGTTCACCCGGCGTAAGCGTAACAGTAGTAGACGAATCATTCTACACACCTGGCGCCCCAGGTACCGTTCCTTTAATTGTTGTTGCTAGTCAACAAGATAAGAAAAATACTTCAGGCACAGGTACAGCACCTGGCACAGTAAAAGCAAATGCAGGTAAAGTATACTTACTTACAAGTCAAATGGATCTTGGAAATACTTTTGGTATCCCATACTTCCAAACTGATGCTGAAAACAACCCAGTCAATGCTGGCGAGTTAAACGAATATGGCTTGCAAGCTGCATACAGTTTATTGGGCGTAAGCAATCGTGCGTATGTTGTCCGTGCAGATTTAGATACAAAACAATTATTAGGCAGTTCAACAATTCCAGCAGGATTACCTACAGACGGTACTTGGTGGTTAGATTTAGGTGCTACTAATTTTGGTTTGTTTGAATGGAATAGTAACTCTATTAGAGTAAAACACGGCCAAACATTTACGCATAAGCACGTCACAACAATTACAGATATGGCATTAGTTGACGAGTCAACATATGCTCCGTTGGACAGCGTTGGCGCTGTGGGCGAATATGCCATTGTTAGTGTAACTACATTAAACATTATATGGTATAAAAAACCACAAACTGATTCAGCAGCAGGTACATGGGTTAAAGTAGGTAGTCCTGAATGGGCATTAAGTCGTCCTACAGCAACTGGTTCAGTTGCAAATCCAACACTAGTCGCATCAGTTGGCAGTCCACTGTCATTTACAGGGTATATCGATGGCACTCCAGGCACCGGCGGCTGGGGCGGGGCTGGTGACAGAGGAACTACTTTACATATTGCTAGTGGTAATTATGCTAGTATGTACAATGGTTCTTCATTGTTAGTTAACGGCTGGGTAATTACTGGAACTGGAACAGCATTAGACGGTTATACAGTTTCAGGTGTTAATGGTGTTAACGGATTGGTTGTTAATGGCCCTAGTGATCTTTCATTGAACGGCCTTTCTGGCCAGTTAACTCCTCCAGGCGATTTTTTAATTATCAACGGTACTCCGGTTGGAAATGTAACAAACGTTACAGATTTAGCAACAGCAATTATGAGCGCATTTGGTTCAACTATTACAGCCGCAGCTATTAACGGTTACTTGAATTTATATTCAGATGGTTCAACAAATATCACATTGTCTGGAACAAGTGTTGCTAAATTAGGACTACAATCGGCAACTTATTATCCACCTGTACTAACAATTAGTCCTCACTTTCAACCACCAGAGTATGGTACATTTGCAACTCCAGGGTCAGCAAACGGACAGCCAACAGGCAGTATATGGATCAAAACAACTCCCGTTAACTTAGGTGCTGATTGGATTATTAAGCGTTACAATGCTACAACAGAATCGTGGATCACACAACCTGTTAAATTGTTCAAAACAACATACGAAGCATTGGCCGCATTGGATCCAAACGGCGGCGGAATTAATTTACCTGCTAACACAGTATTTGTAAAATACAATGATGACGAGCATCCAGTTACTCCTTACGCAGACTTTAAATTATATCGTCGAGTAGGCACAGGCGAAACAGCAATTACTAGTAGCATTATCCATAACGATACATTTACAAATGGAACAGAATATCAGTTCTTTATTGCTAGTACAGAAACCGGATCTAAAACATTAACTCCAGCTAGCTTTACTAACGGTGATCCTGGATCACCAGGTATTGTTACATTTACAGCGGTAGGAAATGCTGTAAATGATTCACAAGCATTGGTAGCAGCTATCCTACAAACAGTAGCAGGAACAGCAGTTACGGCTAAACGTAATGCTGATAATTCTATTACAATCACACATACTAATGGCGGTGATATGTATTTTTACGATAACAATACATTAGATAGGTTGTTTACCGTAGGAACAACAGCTTATTGGAATGTTACAGCAGCGATTATCGACGAAGGTGAAGAAAACGGCATTACATGGGCAGAATCAGGAACATATGTTGCTAGCTTGTGGTCAAGTACTGTTGGTACAGCTGGTACAGGTTTTGCAACACCATCGATAAGTGCTCCGACAACAACCCCAGCTGATGGTACATTATGGTACGATACATTCTTAGAAGATATCGATATCATGATTAATAATGGTATGGAGTGGGTTGGATATTTAGATACAACAGCCCAGGCTTACAACCAACAAGTTTACCCTATTGGCGGCGCACTAGTTACAGATCCAAACGGTCCAATTATCAGTGCTAGTATGCCTACATTACAAAGTAGTGGTGGGCCATTAGCCAATGGTGATTTATGGATCGATCCGCAAGATACCGAAGCTTTCCCAACAATCTACAAATACAATAGTTTAACTGGTAAATGGGTATTGATTGATAACACAGATCATTTAACAAGCCAAGGCATTATTTTTGCTGACGCTCGTTGGAGTGACCAAGGTGCTATCGGTAGCGAGCAGATGGGTTTAGGTGCTCCTGACTCAATTATTAGTTTGTTAACAAGCAATTTTGTTGACTTCGATACTCCAGATCCTGCATTATATCCAAAAGGTACATTGCTATGGAATTTACGTCGTAGCGGTTTCAATGTTAAGAAATATGTTGCTGGTTACATAGACATAGGTGCTGTTAACACTCGTTATACAGCAGATGATGTATATCCAGAAGGTCAGCCAATGACTAACTACTATCCAGATCGTTGGATCAGCGATGCTCCAAACGACTTAGAAGGTGTTGGACAATTTGGACGTAAAGCTCAACGTGCTGTAGTGTTAAAAGCATTGTTATCAACAATTAACGAAAATCAAAATATCCGTCAACCAGATACAGTTATTTTCAACTTATTAAGTTGCCCAGGATACTTAGAAACAACTAGTGCATTGATCAGTTTAAACACAGACAACGGCGAATCAGCATTTATTGTTGCCGACACTCCTGCTCGTTTAGCACCAGATGCTACTACATTAAGCAACTGGGGTAACAACGCAGCAGGTGCAGCAGTTGACGGTGAAGTTGGCCTAATTGAAAATAATGCTTATAGTGCAGTTTATTATCCATGGGGTTATACTAGCGACCTGTTAGGAAACTATATTGTTGTTCCTCCAAGTCACATTATGTTACGTACAATTGCTCTAAGCGACAATGTTTCTTATCCATGGTTTGCACCAGCTGGTGTACGTCGTGGCGGTGTAACTAATGCAAGTAGCGTGGGCTATGTTGAAGCAGCAACAGGTGAATTTAAGACTGTTGCTCTAAACACTGGACAACGTGATACACTAGCAGCTGTGCATGTTAACCCAATTACATACCTAGCTGGAACAGGATTAGTTGCATATGGTCAAAAGACACGCCAATTAGTTGCTAGCAGTTTAGATCGTATCAACGTGGCACGTCTAGTAATTTACATGCGTTATCAATTAAATGTAATTGCTAAACCGTTCATCTTTGAACCAAACGATACCATTACACGTAATGAGATCAAACAACAAATTGAGAAGTTCTTATTAGAACTAGTTGGTCAACGTGCTTTGTACGACTACTTGGTAGTTTGTGACTCAAGCAACAACACACCAGCAAGAATTGATGCGAACGAACTCCATGTCGATATAGCTATTGAACCAGTGAAAGCTGTTGAATTTATCTATATTCCATTGCGTTTAGAAAACACTGGCGCAATTAAAGGTCTTGGAAAATAATTAGGAGAATATAAATGGCAATCGCAGCTCTATCAAATTTTACAGTACCATTAGCATCTGACCAAAGCGCAAGCAGTCAGGGTATGTTAATGCCTAAACTGAAGTATCGCTTCAGAATCAGCTTTGAAAACTTTGGAACAAGCGGCAGCACTACTGAACTTACAAAACAAGTTCAAGAAGCTGTTCGCCCACAAGTTAAATTTGCAAACCAAGTAATTGAAATTTATAACAGTAAAGTCAATTACGCCGGCAAGCCAAGCTGGGAAGCAATTACAGTTAAACTACGTGATGATGCTACTAACGCAGTAAGCACACTAGTCGGTGAACAAATTCAAAAACAATTTGACTTCTTTGAACAAAGTTCTGCAGCTAGCGGCTTAGATTATAAGTTTACTATGCGTATTGAGATGCTAGACGGTGGTAACGGTTCTACAACACCTACTAGCTTAGAAGTATGGGAATGTTATGGTTGCTATTTAGAAGCAACTAACTGGAATGATATCAAATATAGTGAAAATGGTCCAGCAATGATCGATTTAACAATTAGATTTGATAATGCTGTGCAAAAGACTCCAACTAACGGAGTTGGTGCTGCACAAACAGTACAAAAATTCCCAGGCGGAACTAGCGTACTAGGTAGTTAACAATTAAAACCCACTTCGGTGGGTTTTATTATGACTATTCATTAACTACTCACTTTATTTTAACGATAAATAAAGTTATGGCATCATACAAATCAGGTTTAGGTCCGACAATATTAAGAGATCAGCAACATGCTGATCATTTGTTTAATGTTGACCAATTTAGGCTAGCTCCCAAGCATAGTTTCTTATTCCATGTGGCTTTTGGAATAAACAGACATGCTTTACAAAATGCACAGTTAGTACAAGCATACGGTGATGAAATAGGTATGTTAGTTAAAAGTGTAGATTTACCAAGCTATCAAGTAGATACACAAGTATTAAATCAATATAACAGAAGAAAAGTCACTCAATTTCGTCACAAAAGTGGAGAAATCGCTATTAAGTTTATCGATGATAACATGGGGTTGATTAATCAACTATGGCAATCTTACTATAGTTATTATTATGCAGATCCGTTAAGTGCAACAGCACCAGGGGCTTATTCAAGAAATGCAACAAGATCGTATGGCATGGCAATGCCCGTACCGTACGGATTAGATAACGGCAGCACCCGACCATTTTTTAATTATATAAAAATTTATCAAATGGCACGTCATGAATACATAATGTATCAAGTGTGGAATCCTATTATAAAAAGTTTTAATCATAACAAAGTTGATTATTATCAAGCAGGTCTCCACGACATGGACATGAAAATAGAATTTGAAGCTATTAGCTACGAGTCTGGAGCTGTCGAAGACGGCAATCCTGAAGGATTCGCACAAAGCCATTACGATCATACACCAAGCCCGTTAGGCGGAGGCAGTTATGGAAATAGTCCAAGTCTTTCCGGCATTGGTCCTGGCAACCCATTAGGTCCTGGTATATTAAATAATGCTCTTAATACGGTAAACAATTATCAAAGTGCAAACGGATTAGTAGTAGGAGCCGCTGTAGGTGCAGCTGCAGCACCATTAATTGGTGCTGCAATCAAAGGTGTTGCAAGTTTAATTGGCAGTGCTGTCAGCGGCCTTTCAGGGTTTTCGTTCCCAGGAGCTAATAAAACTAATTCTAGCAATACTGAAGCAGGAACAGCTGGAACAGATTCAGCTAACGAAGGTGAAGATCCGACATCCGAAGAAGAAGATACAACACAAGCTACCGAAGATGCAAATCAACAAGCAGTTGAAGATGCAAACACACAAGATCAAATTGCTGCCGCACAGTCAGAAAATAATGCTGGCGGATTTGATGAAGCAGGACCGTGGAATCAAGATTCAGGCACAGGCACTGATAATAATCCTAGCAGCAATTTTGATTCAGGAAGCACAGACGATTACAGTTTTGACTTTTAATTATGACTACAACTAATTTACCAAATATAACTAAAAATAATACAACAGAAAGTGTTAAATCTTTTTTTTATAAAAGTAACGCACACCCTGTAAGTTTTCCTGCTGGTGAAATTGACGCAACAATCGCATTTTTTACAAAACGTGATTTTGATCAAGTAGGAGCAGGCAGTGTTGCTGTAGTAATGCTAAATCAAGCAAGACAAGAAAATGTCGATGTGTTTACTTTATTAGACACACTAAAAAGTCTTACAGATGTACAACTTAGCCAAGTGGTTGCACAAGTATTGAACTCAAGCAGAGACAAAACAAGTTTACTAGGATATAGGACAGCACCTGTAGCCAATACATTTGAAGCTAGAAACATTCTAATTTAATATGGCTAAATTTGCTCGTGGAAAGTATGTAATGAAAAATCCTGCAAAGTATGTAGGCACTAAACAGCCGACATATCGTTCCAGTTGGGAATTAACATTCATGAATTTTTGCGACACTAATAAAAGTATACTTAAATGGGCAAGTGAAGCTATACAAATTCCTTATAAAGATCCACTTACTGGTAGACAAACTGTTTATGTTCCAGATTTTTTTATACAATATCTTGATAAAAATAGCAGAATACTAACAGAATTAATTGAGATAAAACCTGCTAGTCAGAGTATACTAGAACGTGTGGGTAAGAACAAATATAATCAAGCACAGTTTGTCAAAAATCAAGCCAAATGGAAAGCAGCTAATTTCTGGTGCCAACAACAGGGTTTGAGATTCAGAGTGCTTAACGAAAATGATATATTCAGTCAAGTATAAGCATAAGTATTATTATGACTAAACGACTTGAAGAAATATTAAATCTACCTGAAAGTAAAAAGATTGTCAAGGAAGAAGAAAAGCAAGCTAAAAAAGCAGAGCTTGCCCAACCGTTTATCCGTGACATATCTGAATACGATAAAATAGCAGCTGCGTTGCCGCAGGTAAAAGGCCTAGGCGATGCCGGTGACAACGAGCTAGACGAATTAGCTAAAAAAGCCACAGATGCATATGACGATATTATGGACCTAGGCATGAATGTTGAAGCTAGATACAGTGCTAGAATGTTTGAAGTTGCGGCAAGTATGCTTAAAAATGCTATTGATGCTAAAAGTGCAAAACTTGATAAAAAACTAAAAATGATTGATTTGCAATTAAAAAAGCAAAAGTTGGATCAAGATGCTGTTAATGCCGATGAAGGCATTAATATACAGGGCGACGGTGTAATCATTACAGATCGCAATAGTCTGCTAGAAAAACTAAAGCAGATGAAATAAATACAATACTGGGATTACATTATGAAATCATTTAAAGAATACTTAACCGAAAGCAAAAAAGTTTACGAATTCAAAGTAAAAATTGCCGGCGAATGCCCTAAAGATTGCCAAGCGCAAATCAAAGGTGCACTGGCAGAATTCCACGTGTCTGGCGTAAGCGCCGCACGTCGTACGCCAATTCAAGAACGTCACAACGAATTTCCTGAACACAAAAATATCAGTATGACAATTTTTGATGTTACACTTAACTATCCAGCAAACAGCATGCAAGTGCGTGAACGTGTTGCCAGCGGACTAGGAATGGCACAAGCCAATGTTAAAGTGAAAACACTAGGCGAAGAAGCAGAACATGTAATCAATCACCAACATGATGAACGTACAGGTGAAGCTATCCTTGGTACAGATTACGAAACCAGCGATAACAGTGATTTAGTTGGTGAAAAACATAAAATGAAATTCCTACAAGAATTAAGTAAAGCAGACAAAAAAACAGGTAAAGAAGTTGAAGGAGCCAACGAAAAATTGTTCCCTAAAACATCCAAAGGAGCAAAATAATGAACTTTAACGATTTATACAAAACAATTAGAGCAATAGATGAAAACGCACAACCAGTTGCGCCAGTACACACTGATGCTCCTGCCGAAGAAGAAGGTATTGAAATCATTGGCGGCCCAATGGGCTTGCCAGGTATGATGGGTCATCAAGAGCCGCCTAAGCAACAAGACAATGTTACCATGAACGTTAGCCTAAATGGTTCAGGATCGGGCGGTGTTCGTAGCCTTATGAATATTCTCAAAGATATTGAAGACGGTGGAGATAGTGACAATGGACACGCTTTGTTTGGCGAACCACACGACGGTGATGCAGAAGAACCTATCATGGGTGATATGGTCAAAGCAATGTCGCATGACCAAGATGAAGAAGAGTGCTACACTGGTATGGAAGAAGAAATGGGCGATGACGGCGAAACTTGGGCTAACAGTGCTCACGGTGATATGGGTCATCACACACATGGCATTGATGCCGTGACATTCAGCGGCGACGATATGAATAGCAAAGGTAAATTAAGTCCACTGGCCCGTGCTCCGGGAACAAATCCATTACAGCATCCAATGCATGAGTCTTTAGTTGATAGATTAACAGCAATGTATGAAACAATTAAAGAAAACGCTCATCACGAGGACGACGAAGAGAAAAAAATTCGACACCTAATGCGAAAATACGGTTGGAGCCGTCAAGAAGCGTTAGAGTACTACCACTATGAAGAACATGATCCTAAAGATTATGAAGACATGGAAGAATCTGCTAAATGGCGTGATCCTAAATACAAAGGCCAATTGTTTACTCAAAAGAAAGGCGACAGTGATGATTACGATAGCATAGATTACGGATACGGTATAAAAGAAAGACCTAAAAAAGATCCAGGTCAAAAACGATCTACATTTGACAGAGATACTGTATGGACGGATCCATTAGATACTAGAAGTAATTTACCTAAGCATCACAATGATCCTGAGAACTGGGGGTATGGTAGTATCTCTAGTAAAGGCGACTCAAAAGGAAAACTTACGGCTGATAGAAGAAAGCGTATG
>Ga0208738_1000148_pt1 | contig 21716 bp, 38 predicted proteins | sample CryBogCBE21Jul09_FD_184561 | JGI IMG/M metagenome (GOLD analysis project Ga0208738, IMG submission 184561) | Freshwater microbial communities from Crystal Bog, Wisconsin, USA - CBE21Jul09 (SPAdes) | ecosystem: Environmental > Aquatic > Freshwater > Lake | place: Crystal Bog, Wisconsin, USA... | reverse complement strand
GCACAATCACAAGGTCAAGCTGCACAGCAAGCCTTACAACAACAGGCTGCACCTTATCAACAGCAAGGTCAACAGTTATTGGCTTCTGCTCAACGAGGTGAATTGACTCCCGCCAACCAACAAATCCTCCAAGCTGCACAAGCACAAGCTGCTCAAAATGTAGCTACCAGAGGTGGTGTTGGTGCTATGCAAGCACAAAACCAGATCAACGCACTGGCTCAACAATTGCTTACTAGCCAGCTTAATTTGGGTTTACAGCTGCAATCTGTGGGTGACAAGATTGCTCAAGGCGCTATCCAAGCTGGTGTTCAGGCTGATCAATATGTTAATCAGTTGACCAACAACTATGCCATGAACATTGCTAGGACCTTGTTGCCTGGCACTGCGCCTACGACCACTACCCCAACACCAACTGGAGGTAACGCATAATGACAACAACATTAGGCAAATTAGGATCAGGTACTTTTGGGGCTTTTGCTCCTCAAGACCTTGCGCCCCCCAAGCCAAAAACAACACCTCCTGTTGATGTTGATCAGGAGTTGATTAAAGCTGCCGAATCTAAAGGTGAGCTTGAAAAAGCTCGTGCACAAGAAGAGTTAACATCAAAAGAAATGTTGGCTAAAGGCGAAGAAAAGACAGCAAAAGAATATGCCAAGTCTATTGCTGAAGACCCAGCTCGTGCCATGCTTGAAGAGAAGATTCAAGAACGTGACCGTGTTAAGTTTGTGCCCACACAAGAGAATGTCAAAGATTTGGGGTTGATGTTTACCCTAACTAATTTGTTGGGATTCATGATTGGTGGCAAGTCTAAGGGCAATGCACAGGCTGCAATGTCCGCCATGAACGGTATGCTTGAAGGTCACCAAAAAGGTTTGGCTGATCAGTACAAGAAAGAAAAAGACATTTATGATGAAAACGTAAAGGCTTTGGATAAAACCATTGATAGCCTTTACAAGAAAATTCAAGATGGTGTTCAACTTTATGCAACCAACAGAGATGCTGGACTTGCTGAAATACGCACAGCCATTGCCGAACATAATGCTAATTTCTTAAAAGACTCTCTTGAAAAGTATGGTCCAGCGTATGCTTTCGACAAGATAAAAACTATCAAAGAGATGAAAGATAAGAAGGACTTGGCTGACGAAAGACTCAGACAATCTGCTGAACGTCTGGCTCATGAGAAAGTCATAGAGCAGCAAGGTCAGCAAAGGCTTGCTATGGAACAGCAACGTCTGGGCATGGAACAACAGCGTATTGGATTGCAATCTAGCAAGTTGCAAACAGATACGGTCAATGCCGTTAAACAGTTCACAGGTGCTAATTTGTTGCCTAAAGAGGCCAAAGAAGTCACTGATATTGCCTCTGCTGCTGGTGAATCTGAATCACTTAAAAACTACGTTGATCAACATAGAGATGTTATTGGTAGAAGTGGTCAAATTAACAGGACCATTGAAAGATATGTTGATTCTTTCCGCAAAGGTATTGAACCGCCAGATAGCAGTCAACCAGACCTTGTTTTTGCTAAACGTTATGCTGCTTACCTTGTTAAGTACGAGAGGTCTATTGCTGGTGGAGCTAAAGGCTTTACTGTTCAGTTCCAAAAACGCTTTAATGACTTGTTGCAACAAGATCAATTTAGCACTGAAGGTTTCAAAAACCTGATGAACGAACAAGAGACTGAGTACGCAAAAGCAGCCAATACTTTCAGTCCAACTCATATTACCAAAGACAATTTGATGTCTTTTGGTAAATTCATGAACAGTCAAACTGAAGGTGACTCCGCTACTTCTGCTGCACCTACTCAGAAACCTACGCCTACCCAAGCTGATATAGATTGGGTAAGAGCACATCCTGAAGACAGGGCTAAGTTTGTTCAACATTTTGGAGTAGAACCATAATGGCTGACACTACACCTGATTGGGCAAAAAAAGATGCTCCCACCTGGGCAACGGAAAGAATCAAGACCGTTGAAGAACCCACGCTTGGTCAAGAGGCTAAAGCGTTTGGCAAGTCTGCCCTAGAGTCTACACCTGGTGCGCTTGGCGGTTATGCTGGGGCAGAGGCTGGTGCTGCCTTGGGTTCTATGTTAGGACCTATTGGTACTGTTGTTGGCGGTTTAGGTGGTGGTCTTGCTGGATATTTGGGTGGTGAGTATTTGGGTGAAAAAGCTGGGAAAGCTATACCTAAACCCGTCAAAGAGGCAACTGGATTTACGCCTGAACAACGTGCAGAAGAAAAGCGTCAGATGCCTATTGCATCTACCGCTGGTGCATTGGCTCCAGATGTTGCAGCTGCTGCTCCAAGTTTGTATTCTTTAGGTAAGTTTGGTGTTACCAAAGCGGGTGATCTTGCTGAAAGTTTACGAGCGCCTAAACCTATTGCTCCAGCAGAAGGCTTGGATGTTGTTGGTGAAAAAGGTTTTAAACTAATTCAAGACAAAGCAGAAAAACTTTATCAAGCTAGACGAGCAGAGGCTGAACAAAAATACAACGATGCGTTCACTGCTGCCAGACAAGCTCAAGCCAAAGGCGAACCATTTATCACATCTAAAGCTGGTAAAAATCTTATAGCTCAGTTAGAGAATGACAAAAATGTTATTGCTGGCAGAGAAAAGTTTGGCGTTGGAGAGGAAAAAGTTAAAGGCATTGATAGACTTATAAATGCTTTGAAAGGCACTACAACAGGTGGTGGAACAGCTCCTGTTGGCAAGGGATTGGTTACTAGCAAGTTGACCAAGAAGTTGCCTAGTGAAACCAAAGAAAAAGACATTCAGGCTGTTGTAGAAGAACTTAGGTTTCTTAGAGATGTAGATGCTAAAGGTAAGCCTTATGAGGCTTATGCTGGGTTACAAGCTGACTACAAACGAGATTTGATTAAGAAGTTGGAAAATGCTTTATACGAATGGAATCCAGAATATAAAGCTGCTGACGAGGCATACAAAGCTGCGTCTGCAAAGTTACAGCCATTTAAAACACAATTGATGTCTGGTGCATTAAAAGGTGAAAAGTTTGATCCTAAAGCATTGGTCAAGTCACCAGAAGATTTTGGTCCAACATTTTTTAGTGATGTAAACGGTGTTCGTCAATTAAAAGAAGTTACGCAAGACCCAACTCAAGTTGCTAATTTGGGCAAAGAATATGTGGCATCTTTGCTTTCTGGTAAAACGCCAGCTCAAATCAAAGAATTTGCATCAAATGCCAAAAACGTACCTTGGCTAAAAGAAGCTGGTATTAACGGTGAAGTACAACAGTTTGCACAAAAAGCATCTACGGCTCAAACAAGACAAAACATCTTAAAAGGTTTGGGTTATGGAACTGTTGCATCTACATTAGGCTATACATTTGGAAAGCCTTTAGCTCAATCATTAGGTTTATAGGAGATCACTATGCCATTGAAAAAAGGTACAAGTCGTGAAACGATTTCAAAGAACATCAGCAAACTTACAAAAGAAGGGGGCCGTCCCCGCAAACAAATTATTGCTATTGCTTTGTCAACGGCTAGAAAGTCCAAAAAAGACAAGCGTAAGGCCAAGCGATGAGCAAGAAGAAAGAAAAGGGCCTGAACCCAGAACTTGAGAATGCTATTGCTAAGATGCTCAGAGATGTGATGGTAGATGAGACTGCCACCATCAATGATAAAACTAAAGTAATAGATCGGGCATTGAAACTTGAGGCTATCAAGATGAAAATGCAAGATGATGAGTGGGGTAGTGGGTTTATGGGATTAGACGATGATAAAGATGAGTGATATGATGTTGACTTTCAACAGAAGGAAACAACATGGACTCAGTATCTTTAATTCGTCTTGCTTTAACCGTCATCTCAGACCGTTTAATCACGATCATAGCGTTGTTGATGAGCTGCGGTTTAACTGCTTACACTTTGTGGGCGGGAGATTGGACAAGAGTAGCAACATTAGCTATATTCGTACTATTCGCATACCTAGTGGTAAAAACCAAGGAGAGAAGTAATGCCAAGCAGCAACCGCAACAAGAATCCGATGAATCCTAAAGCTGACTATGAAAATAGTCACATGGCTAATTCTGATCACCAGAGGCCACACGAGGTAAATCAACAAATCGCCAAGTCTACTCGTCCTCAGTTGCCCAGAGATGGCTCTGTTGACATGAACAGATGGCAGCCAGGCACATTGCCTAAAGGTGGCTTTAGAGCTGTGTTTGACTTCTCTGGCACTCCTAGTTACAACACAAAACAATCGCCTACATCTGGTGGCGGTAAGAAGGTGTACTAATGGCTAATAATATTGCTTTTCAACAAATGGGGAAAACGGTAAAAGTTGCCGTTGTTGGATCAGCCAATACTGCGTCTAATGTTTTTACCATTACAGCAGACAGCCCATGCCAACAATATTATTTGTCTAATTCAGATGTTAATAGTGCTGTATATGTAAAGATTTCTGCAAACAGTTCTATGACAATTCAACTGCCTGATACGGGTCCTGATTATGTTATTAGCTTGCCACCGTATGCTTATAAAGTAATTACTGGAGTGCAAGTTGGGCCAACTGCAAATGTTTATTGTAAGGTGATTGGTGACTCTGCTAATGCAAGCGTTTATGTAACGCCTGGCGAAGGTTTCTAGGAGTTAATAAATTGACCCCTTCACTCTTGTTGCCCTTGCATCGGGAGCTTTTAAGCTCATCAAAGAATCATGCGAGATGTACAAAGAAGGCCGACAAATGGTCATGGACGTTGTTCATGAAGTTGAAGGCGTTGCTAAAGATGTAAAGGGAGTTCACAAGGATGCCAAGGGCATCTTTGCTTTTTTTGGGAAACTGTTTGGCGGGAAGAAAGAAGAAGAGACTCCCAAGCCTGTTGAAAAGCCCAAGAAAAAGAAGAAACAACCGCCACCTGAGTTTGATGAAAACCTCATTTATTCACAAGTGGCAGATGCTTTAACCAAGTTCTTTCAGGCTTACAACGGCCTGAAGAATTACGTTAAAGAACAAGAAGAATTGGCTCTTCATGTGGGTAATGAAGAGGGGCAAGATATTGCCATCAAGTTGGTGATTGCTAACTTGCAAATGGAGAAGTTGAATCAAGAGTTGAGTGATTACATGGTTTACCATGTGCCCGCTGAGATGAAGGATTTGTACAGCAGAGTGAACCAGACGATAGGTCACATTGCTAATCAACAGGCACTAGCCAGGAGGGAAGAACTGCTGAGACAACGGAGAGCAAAATGGCAACGGGATCAAAAGGCAGACCTAATTCAAAATCGAGTGGTGGTTTTAGTAATTACTCTGCTGATAATTCTGTGGACGTGGGGAATGATCATAAGTCTGACTCACTCGCCTTCTTACTGATTGCCATTCTTCTCGTCATTGTTCTTGTCTTTCTTCCTCTCATGGCTTGGATGTATGTTGATGTTAGACAGATGGAAATCAGGGTGGATAAGACTTTGAAAAGGTTAGAAAAGTGAAATATGCTTGCCTTGTTTTGATGATATTGTTGGCTGGATGTGACAATCAGTATCGCTATCACTGTCAAGACCCAGCACATTGGGAAGATGAGGACTGTAAGCCTCCTCTTTGTGAAGTCAGTCAAACTTGTCCTTGGATGCTAACAGATGCTTACAAGCCTAAAAAACCTTAAAGAAGAGGAAGTCAACGGCATAGTCCGTTTGATGGATGCCTTCTCTAAATTCTGCATCATGATCACTTTCTGTATCATTTTGCTTTTCATCGTGGGTTTCTTTGTCTACGGAGTTGTTGCCGTAGAACAGCCTATGAAAGACATGGCTCCCAATGACAAGCTCACGCATGATCTTCTCAAGATCATTGCCACGTCTATTTTCAGCGTCTTAGCGGTGGTCATGGGGGCTAGAGCAATGATGCCCTTGCCGAACATGAATCCCTGTGCTGGCATGATGCCTGGTATGCAACCCATGATGGGCATGAATCCCATGATGAGTATGCAACCAGCTGGTGTGATGACTTCTATGAACACACCTTGGGTTCCACCTCCTCCACCCAGAACACCGCCTGTTTTGGAGTCAGAGGAGGAAAGATTAAGAATGGCTCATGCCAGGGAGAGCACCAGAAATGTTTAGTCTATTCAATCCTTGGTTAATCATCGGTGCAATTTGCGCCATTTTAGGAGTTTATTTCTATGGACATCATGAAGGCTATCAAGAACGGGTTGCTGAAGATCAAGCAGAAATTATCAGACTTAATACAGAGGCTCGTGCAAAAGAAGACGAGCTGAACAAGAAATTGGCTCAAACAGGAATTGCTCTCAGAAAGGCTAGAGATGACATCAAGACCAAGCAGACTTCTATCAATGCTCGCATTGACTCTGGCGAGTTGCGCCTCCCCTCCAGTTGTTCCGTACAAGCCAATTCAAGTACCCCCAATGACGCTGGAACCAATGCAACCCAATCTGACAGACAGGCTATTAAAGATATTGTCTCCATCGCAGCAGACGGAGACGCAGCCATCGTCAGCCTCAACGCCTGTATCGCCCAGTACAACCAAGTGAGGCAAACGGTTAACGAGGGTGTGAAATGATTACAGCAGAGCAGTTACACCAGCTAGGCATAGATCATGTCTGGGTTGACCCACTCAATGAAACCTTTGAACGCTGGCACATAGACACACCAGAAGAACAGGCTTGTTTCATAGGTCAGTTTAGCTATGAGTCCAATCATTTCAAGAGCTTAGAAGAAAACCTGAACTATCGACCTGAGACTCTCATGCAGCTGTGGCCCAAGCGGTTCCCCAGCCATGAAGAGGCCATGAAGTATGCCCATCAGCCTGAAAAGATAGCCAACCACATCTATTCCAACAGAATGGGCAACAGGGATGAGGCATCAGGAGATGGATGGCGGTTCAGAGGATCAGCAATTTGTCAGCTCACAGGGCATGACAACTTCTATCATGCTGGACAGGCATTAGGGATAGACCTGGTATCCAACCCTGATCTAGCTCGTCAGCCCAAGGATGCAGCTGCTATTGGAGGGTGGTTTTGGGCCACACATGGATGCAATCAATTGGCAGAGGCAAAAGATTACAACGGACTGACCAAACGCATCAACGGAGGCTTGTTTGGCGCAGAACAACGTGTTATGGTTATGCAACAAGCAGAGCGTGTTTTAAAAGCCTGATGGCATAGGTAGAAAAAATCCCAAAACGGATTTCGCCTCCCCGCCACCAAGAAAAATCACTTTTTGGAGAAATCTATGTCAGATAAACCCAACTTATCAGTAGGCCGAGGAGAAAAACTCCCAGTATCCAAAGGGGGAGGCCTGACAGCCAAAGGACGAGCAAAATACAACAGGTCAACAGGATCAAACCTAAAAGCACCGCAAAAGTCAGGAGCAAGACATCGTTCATTTTGCGCCCGCAGTTCCAACTGGAAGGGAGAGCGAGGCCGAGCTGCTAGGCGCAGGTGGGGCTGTCGTTGATTTTCTGCGGTTTCTCATATTTACCAAATGAGTCACCCACCTACAATTATTAGGTTCATAGCCTTTTTCATTGTCAATTCTGTCTAATTCCAAATTGTCAGAATAGCCATTGTCTAATGCCCAAGCAAAAAATACTTCTCTTTTTTGCCATTCATCGCAAACTTTAATGCCACGGTCTTGGTAATACATAGCCCATTTGTGTCTTGTTCCAGTATGACCGCATCTCTCCATCATGCTTTTATGAATACGATAAAGTCTAGTGTTGTGCATGCCATGTTTTCTTGATGCGTTACCAGCCGCTTCAGGGTTTTCTTTAGCGTACAAGGCTAAATTTTTTGCACCCTGTTTGTTTTGACAAGACTTGCACCTAAGATGCAATTGGTCTGAGCGAACCAATTCAATCTTTTGGCAACTATGGCATATTCGTTCAAAGCGTTTTCGATTATTCATAGTTGCATTGTCACGCACTAAAGACTGGATGTCAAGCGTTAAGGGGCTGGTAAGAGTCCACCTTCAAACAAATAGGTCCCAAAGTGGCCCAATTGCGCCCAGGGTGCTGCCCAGACCTTGAGTCCAGCCTCTCTGGCTTTCCAACAGAAGAAATAGTCTTCAGATAGCAACCGTTCTGTGCCTGGTTCGATGGCGCACGCAAAATACTCGGTAATACGCTCTCTGTTCATTTCCTGACCGATAAACCCAACATCGTTGAGATAGGAACCCACTACCTTTTGCATTTTCACAAAAGTAGACCGCTTGATCAGCATAAATCCAGTACCACCATTCCATATTTCCACAGGCTTATTCACAGGTACAGTGACAGCCCCCTCATAGTTCTTCAAATTGATCACAAGTGACCCTGTGCGGTTTTTCCATTGATCTACAGGCACTCCGTCAGCAGCTGCTTGTGCAACTCCATTCCAGTTGATCTCTTTTTTGGGATAAATACCACAAATGATGTCTTTGTTGGCCTCAATCATTGGAATCACGTCCGCTGGATTGAATTTAATGTCTGCGTCAATAAAGAGCAAGTGTGAAAACTCTTTTCTCTGCATAAAGTGGTGTGCAAGTGCATTTCTGCCCCTTTGGATAAGACTTTCGTTAAACATGGCAGAGTAGCCCATGTTATGCCCAGCTTGTTGTAGGGTGTGCCCTAAAGTGATCAGGGATTGGGTGTAATAACCCGTACACTGACCACCGTACATAGGAGTAGCCACAAACACGTTGGCTGACTTCTTTTTTCTAAGTGCTTTCTCTTCTACGATTTCAGTTTTCTTCTTTGCCATGATTTTTCTCTTTCAATTTGTTAATCATTAAAACTAATTCTGTTTTGTGTTGACAATACTCACTCATGTTTTCATGTGGGTGACTTTTGGGACAAGGGTCATCAATAGCAATCAAAGCACGTTCCCACAAGTAATTTCGCACATATTCATTTTCTATGAGCAAAGGAATGATTTCTTCTTTGGTCATGTGTATCCTTTCTAAGTTAGAAAAAGGCATACTGCGGATATACAGGGGTATGCCAGCTCCTGTCCTAACTCCTGGGATTGCCCCAGAGTTCGCATCCGCTGCGTTGTGTGGTGGGATGTGCGGGACTCGAACCCACGACCAATAGATTAAAAGTCTACTGCTCTACCAACTGAGCTAACATCCCGTCCTTGTATCCTTCACTGTAGGCCAGTGCCCAGAGTTCTTGCAAACTCATGTTGATCAGTTCTACGAGATATCCTCTATCCTGAGAACATATTTCCCTGTCTTTAATGACTTTCTCCAGCCATGCACTTCTATCCTGATATTGGCTTTCCTCACCCATGAGACAGTCTCACTTTCTTGTATTTTCTTGATTCTGGTAGATACGGCACTTGCAGTAACCTGTACTGCCAAAACTTCACCTTCTTTGATAGCTAACAGATCACACCAACCCCACAGGTCTTGCCTGATTCGTGCAAACGGGTTCCAATGCTCAACAATAGCCACCAGATAGCCTTGCTCACGCAAGTATTCTAGCGACCTCTGTGTGGGTGATGTTTTCTTGGTTGCCATTAGAAGGGCACGTCATCATCAAAATCAGGTTTCTTCTTGGCATAACCAGGAGTGACCTCTTTTACGATGCCTTTTTCAGCTTCTCTTTTCTTTTTAAGCCAATTGTCTTCCTTGATCGACAACAGATTGTTCCCTCGGCTAGTAGGCTTTTGCCATGCGCCTATATAAAGCTTTTCACCAGCTTTGTAGTCGCATTCGAGCAACAGAAAGCCCTGAAAGTCTGGAGACTGAGCGTGTTTGCGCTGAGACTCGTCTTGCCAGTACATGACACCACGGCCTGGTGTTTCTGGATAGTTTGTTTTTTGTGTAAATGCCACGTTGATACTCCTTAAATGTCAATGGTTTCGTGGGGGGCGGGAACATGAGAGATTGGATCAACTCCAGCCTCTGCAATCTTGGCTTTCAACTTCATTTTGTCCATGCTGTTAAACTGGGCAGTGGTGACCATGTTTTCAGCGTACAGGGAGGACAATTTGGCTGCTTTTGTCTCAACAGCCAGTTTTGCACTGTTGACGATCTTGCTCAGAATGGTGATGTAGCCATCTATCCACTCTTCTGGCGTGTAGTAGGCAGAATGGGGTTGATCTAGACCTGGGACAAAAAGTTTAAAAGGCGCATCTTCCGTTGCAGCCTCAACCTCCTTGATGATCTGGACCTCAGCCTGTTGTACAGGGGCTTGATCTTGTCTGGGAGGCGTGAAATCCTGTACCTCTTCAGGCGTGTAGACACCGACAACACACCCAGGATAGACCGAACGGATGCCTTCAGAAACGCATCTTGCCCGTAGCATCGCACGAGAGTAATTCCTCCAGTTATCCTTGCTTGCAATACCGATGGCCTTGGCCTTGGCAAGGGTCCAGGTAACCTCAAGAGAACCTCCTTGCGGGTGGCTAAATAAGCCCGTGACTGTCTCATCTGTATATTCCTTCCATTGAACACTACCTCCAGCTTGCTGGAATCTGGCTAACATTGCATCTGCTTTCAAAGCTGGTCTGCCTTGTATGACGTGATAATCACGCATGGCTATGGCTGGGTGCAAGTCTTCAGCTTGGCAGAGCAACATGATTGCCATGGCCTCTTGAGGGTTCTTAAAACCGAACATCTTGCTACCAGCTGCGACTTCAGCCATTTGTTGGATGTCTTGTAGGGGGACTAAATTACTCATGGTTGTTTTCCTTCATAAACAGTTAGGATTGCGTCTGCCAGTTCAAACGCTGCGGTTGCAATTTCCTGGGGAGTTGCGTACAACTCCATCGCATGAGGGGCTATGCCCTGTGTGACCATCACGGCAACCCACAAACGGAGGTCTATACCCTCGTCTGATGTGGTCAGGCCCGTGGTGGGATGCTTGTGTTGAAAAGGGAAAGTTTTCATTCTTGTCCCCTTACTCGAATTAGTTCAGCAATAACTTTTGATGGGTGAGGATAAGCAAGCACCCATTCGTCTGCAATCTGGGCACATTGCTCACGCTCTACCATTACACCAGCGTCATACCCATATCCCCAACCCATCTCTATCAAGGCAAATTCATCTTTTGAATATGCTTTTTTGCGTGGCTCTCCTGTTTCAAGAAATCGTCCTTTGACCCACTGTTTAAATGTTGTATAAATCATTCTTGTCCCCTTGCTCGTATCCAATCACGAAAATGAAAATATTGCGGAGGTATTAATTCTGCACACTCCTCACGTTCTTTTTCTGCTACTAATTTTCCAAATGCCCACAAAGCCTCATATCCACTTTCACCATGAGCATATTGCCATCCCGCTTGTTTAGCCATCTCTATGATTTCATCTTTAGTCATTGGCGTACTCCTTGAGGACCCAAACTGTCATCTTGTTTTCAACTCTGCCTGAGTCCACGATCAAGCCCTTTTTGACCAACTCACTGCGTCTAGACCTATAAGTTGATTTGTAGGTTTTAAAGTGTTCATTCATTTTTTCATCAGTAAAGCCATGCTTTTGATGAAGTGCAAAATCCAACACCTGTGCTTGTATTTTGTTGAGTTTATGCAAAATGATTTCTGCTGCTTGTTTAGAAGTGTTAGGGTCTTTTCTTCTAAAAAGCGTAAACAGAGCGTGTTCTAAAGGATTAAAGTCAATCATTTTTATGTCCATAAAACACCTCCTTCATCAATTGAATGCCACTTGCAGACCAACCTAGTTGCATTTCTAAATTCTTTTCAGTCTTTTTAGCGGGGTAGTTCAATTTTGCAAGTTCATCAAATGTTTTTGCTAACTGAATGCACAAACGAAAATGACGGTCGTTGCAAATGGTTTGTACCTTGTGAGGCATGATGCCCAACTCTTGTGCAATCTTCTCATAAGTCATTTTTTTTGCCCTTAATTGAAAAATGCGATCTTCTTCCGTTTCTCTCTCACCGCTTGTTGCAAAGCAAGTGCCATCAGGTTCAACATGGACTGTATAAGTTTTAATCATTTGACTAAAAACCTCCGTGAGCCTGGTATGGGTCTGACAAACTGCTCATAAATGTCTGGCATGGCTGACTGAAACAACTTAGGATCAAACTTCATCCCGCCTTTAGCTGACTTCCATGTGGCTAGAACCTGACCATCCACACTGGTGAGAGTACCTTTCTCTTGCATCCAGCCCTGAATCAGGGTTTGCAGAGCCTCTTCTTGGACCTCTAGCGTCTTGATTTGCTCTTTGACGTGTCTTAGGCTACGGCAAGCCATTTCAACGCTTTGTGAGGCCATTTTCACGTCTTCAGAACTGACGGGGAACAAAAGTTTGGCCTGTTCTGTGTCTTCTGGGGGGAAAGGTGTTTTTGTTTGCACTCTTGCCCAGACTTCAGCCATTTTCTTGATCAAGTCAAGTTTCATTTCCTCGGTAACTTCCACAGGAAAAAGTTGAAACTCCTGACCGCCAAATAGGACCGCCAGATACACTTTCTCCACACCGAAGACCGCTGCCTCGTGGATACATTGAGCCAAGTCCGCAGAAGGGATATTTCCCACCTCAAACTTATTGCGCACAGCTGCGTTGTAGTTTTTGCATTCAACAAGGATAGTCTTTCCATTTTCTTTTCCCGCAAAGTCAAAGTGTGATTTGAACCAATGTTCCTTTTTGTGCGTGAGGGAGTCCTCAATCTTGGTGAGCTCTACTCTGAGCTTGTCTTGGGCAAGTCTGCCGATCACGGGTTCCATGACGTGGCCCATCTGGACCGCCTCTATGTGCGAGAGGTCAGGAATGGGCATCTGTCCGAGCTTGGTCAAAATGACCTCGTTGGCTTTGCCGTTGGCAACCTTGCGAGAGTCTCCAGACCAGATGGCTGAATTGCGGGTTTCAGGGCTAAAGTCACTCATGGATTTTCTCCTTGTAAGATGCACCAGCTGGGCCACAAGTGGAGCCTGGTGTGCGTTCTACTTTGCAGTAGGGGAGGTCTTTTAATTTGGGATATTCGCCAGTGATCACTGATCTCTCAGCGTTGATAGAGCAGCGGGCGAACTCAGGCGAGAGTGGGTCTATGACCACGCAGTGTTGACATTTGATACAGATGTTCATTTGTTTCTTTCAAAGTTAGGACGAGATAATTATAAAAATAGGTGATTAGTTAAGTCAAGTGTTTTTCTCCTTCAGCTTGGCTTCTATGTACCGCCATGTTTCAATCATGTCTACATATTCACCATTTGCTGCATGAGCACCACCATAAGCACTTCGAGAATTGTCAGACCAATAATCTAAAGCATTATTCATGTCTTCATCAGTCAGTTTTACCCATGTGCGTTGTGGTGTGGTGTAGAGAGGTACTGTATAGCCACCTTCTTCACGCTCATGCTCGGCAGGGCAGATTACATCAAGGATAACTCCGTCTTTTTCCATGCCCCACGCCACAGGCTCATCTTTTGTTTCTTTTTCGTTCACTTTTTCTCTCCTTTTTTAGGGTGAGATATGGCCCAATGACAGCTATAGGACATACCACGAACACCACTCACTCTCATGCGAGAGCGAGACGGTAATAGGTTAATAGGAAGTGCTACGACCACAAACCCATCCTCTCGGAGAAAACCCCTCCTAAGAGTTGATCTCACGCCTTGAGCGTAGCCCTTAGCGCAGCGATCAGGCGTGTGAGAGGTTGTAACTAAGAGGTCGTAAACCTCAAATCTTTTTAAAAACTTATGTGGAATAGGGAAAACCACCAGAGAACCCCTGTGGATAACTCTAGAAAGCTCACAAAAGTGAGGTTGCTCTCGTTTATCTAAGCTACTTTCTTGCTCGAAAGCCCCGATTTTCTCACCCCCGAGTGTGCACAGGAAGGTCAAGTCGAGTTCGCTACGTTTATCTGAATTGGTCGCAACTACCGCATCAAGGGACTGGTGGACTATCCCCGTGGGTGCAATATTAGCACCCGAGGGACAATCCACGCAACCTATTACTTGACAAACGCCAAGGGTTTTACAGCGGTTTACCTGGTCCATAGAAAATACACCAATAGAAAAACGAATGCTGCCAGGCACGCGCGTAGGACCAAAACGTCCTCCGCATCATACCCGCGCGAGGGATGGATATAGAGATCATTGTCCATAGGGAAAGCCTCTCTAAGTGTGCGCGCGTAGCGCTTATGTGTCCAATTGTGGTTTTTTGGTGCGTTGACTTTCATTGTGATACCTCCAATTGTTTTGTCATTACTTCATACAGGGCCGCGTGAGCCTGTTCAACCGATAATGTGTCATCCTCGTGTTTTTCATCGTTAGGGTATGCGTCCAGGTAGAAACGGGCTATCAACAGCCCTCCCATGACCTCCTTGAGCTGTTGTGCTGTGATGGTGTAGGTTTTCATTCTGTTGTCTCCTTTTCATTCCATTCACTATAAACGATCTCAAAACCCTTAAATTGGATGTACTCAAGTGCATCCTCTAATCTGCCAAACTCGGCAATCATTCGGCCTTGATCTTCAGGGTGATCTTCAATGATGACGGGTCTATGCGTCATCTTGTAGCGTTTATTAGAACCCTTAACTGGATAACCCCACTTGCAAATTAAGACTTTCATGCTGTCACCTTTACTCTGTTTTCAATGCACCATTCGGCTTGTGCGTATCCTTCAAGGTTCCTGATTGCAACAAAAATGATGTTGTCAATCAACTTGTCCGCCAAACTTCCCGCATACTCTGGGTGCTCACATGATTGATAACGTAAGCACTGAGCAGCTTTAATGGCCTGAATAGCGGTTAAAGCCGTTGCATTATGGTCAAACCAGATGAGAGCCTCATCTTGTTCGTTATAGCGATAATTCACGCTCTTGACGTTTTCATCTAAAAACAACTGAGCAATTTGTTGTTCATTGCCTTTTACTCTGGTTACCCTTCCAGGATTCCCATGATATACGCTGACATCTTGTAAAGACGCATAGCGGACAAGTGCGTTAATGTGATTGTCTGTAACAACGAATGCGGACATAGTAAACCTCTTAAAGTTAGGATGATGCGGATTGCACCCAATAGGCCCCATGAGAGCCTATCAGTTGAAATCAGTTTAGCAATGCTTTGCAAAGAGCATCTGCCTCTTTACTGTCAATTGCAGTTCTAATGGCATCAACGTATTCTGCATATTGAGGATGGTTAGGGCGTAACTGAACACCTCCTGTCTTACGGTTTGATTCAATGATCAAGCCTGAGTTATTCAAGAGGTAAGCACTGTAGTTTGATGAAGTATGAAGAGTGAGCATTTTTAACCTTTCGATTGAGTTAGGATTACATATTTACCATATGTAGATCAAATTATATGTGCAAATGACGAGTTGTCAAGTACCTTTGTAAATAAATATTTCTATTAAGATTGACGAGTCGATAGGAAATGTCTATTATGTGGTTACGATGTATATATACAATCTAACTATTGATTACATATACCCAATAGATATTAACTATAGTGTGTGTGTCTAATAGGTTAATAGGTAGACAAGTGAAATTAGGGTCAGAAGGACGGTATTGCACCTCTCGCCCACAGGATAAATAGGGTCAGATAGTACCCCCCTCCAGAGGGTCGCCCTGTGATGACATGGGGTCATGTATGATGACACGTTAGCTCAACAGTTAAGTTAACATAATGCTCGTTGTCTCAAATAGACTATGGAGATGGACATTAGTCGCATGATCAACACCTAGCCACAGAGCGTGCGTGGCACTCGATGGGGACTTGAGGTCTGATGTGAGTGATCCCCACTTCTCGCCCACCCCAAAAAAATTTATGGTTTTTGTGGCTTTGCAGTTGCCACTTTGGGATGCCTGTTGTGCATCCCTTTTTTTATGTGTATAGTACAGGTTATATGTAGAGGGGACGATATGCAGACATTAGAGATAAAGAGAGATGTAGAGATGCCAACACCTAGAGTGGTGTTTGCGTATCCGTACGAGGACATGGAGGTTGGGGATAGCTTTGTTGTGCCTATAGAGTACAGGGCGAAGGTGTACAACGCCAACTACAGGGCTGGTAAGAGGTTGGGGTACAAGTTCCAGAGCAAGGCAAATGGGGATGTTCTGCACGTTTGGAGGGTGTCATGAAGTTGGAGTTTGATCACCACTCGTTGGCAGTAGATGTTTTTGATTGCTACATCACCTGGAGGCTGGAAGGCATATTGATGGATGTGGAAGCTGTGCCAGAGATGCAAGATGTGGCAGAGGCTTGTAGGACGATGTTAGGCTTTATGAAAGTAATGAATGACTGATTTGCTGTGGTCCACTGAAGACGAACTCAGAACCCTGTGTAGGGAGCTGTGGATTCGTTTGATGGTCGCAGATGCAGTCAGGGAGTTTACAAATCAAGAGGCGATGGAACATGGATACAGAGAAGGATACGCAAGAGCAGTTATACAAATCTCGGCTACGTCTGAAATGGGAGATGCAAAAGGCCATACAGTCCATTAGCAAGCCGAGTAAGAGGAAGTTGGCACAAGAGTGGAAGACCAAGTATTCTGAAATCTTCTACCAAGAGTTGTTGAACTGTGCCAGGAACAGCAAAGTCAGAAGTGAGATAGCAGCTTGGGATAACGAAAGGATGGGTAAACCATGAGGGTAGCAGTAGTGACTCCGTATTATACGGAACCAGAAGAAACGCTGAGAGAGTGTATAGCAAGCGTTGCCAAACAAACTTACAAGGATGTGCACCATTTTATGGTGTCAGATGGTGAACCTTTTGAGGGCTTAGATGGATTCACAAGACTTACTCACATACGCTTACCAAATGCTGGAGACTTTGGAGACACTCCTAGAGGCATTGGCGCAGCTGTTGCATCTAGTCTAGGCTTTGAAGCCATCTGCTTTCTGGATGCCGACTGTTGGTACGAACCAGATCATGTGGAGTACATGGTTGGGGTGTTGAAAGAGAGTGGCACTGAGATCGTCACTTGTCCTCGTAACTTGTTTCGTGAAAACGGAACTTTCATGTGTGTGGACAAGGAATCTGACGGGTATGTCTTTAATGACACCAACTGTTACCTGTTTACAAAACCCACATTTCATTTGTTGAAAAACTGGCTATTTAAGTCACAAGCTGATTGCGCACTGGGTGACAGGCATATGTGGGCACACGTCAAGAACCACAATCCGAGAATAGCCAGATCACTCAGACCCACTGTCAACTACTCAACAAGGGTGACACAGCATTACAAAGACTTTGGTGAACAGCCCCCCAAAGATTCGCAGATCATTTTTCAAACACAAGATTCTGTTGACATTTACAAACTAGCAAGGACGATTCCCCGATGATGCAACCTCAAATTCACTGCTTACACTGGCCCAACGTAGACCGCAAAATTGTGGAGTCCCACAAAGCCACCTGTGAACATCTGGGTATCAAAGTCAACTACACAGAACAAGAGATACCTCACGGCATTTGGATGGACAACATCATGATGTCTAGCATGGCAGAAGTGAAGTTGTTCCTGGACATTGACTGTGTACCCCTGAACAAAGAGATCGTAGACAAATCAATAGCTTACGCCCTACACAACAAGAGCATGGTGGGCATTGCACAGGTGAGCAATCACATTGCTCCCTATTCGCACATCTATGCAGCCCCCGCATTCTTTGCCATCCACAGAGACATTTGGGATGACATGGGTAGACCCAGCTTTGCTGAGAACGAAAACTGCGATGTGGGCGAGAATGTCAGCTATGCAGCCGAAATTTACAAGGTCAAATACAAAACACTCTACCCAACCCACTATTTCAAAGAACCTGAAGGCGGTGCGTGGGACTTACACACCTACGGTAAGTACGGCATAGGAACGCATTTTGAAGGGGGTGTGTTCCATTTGTACCAAGGACGGATGCCACAGAACGCAGAGTTGTTTTACAACGTCTGTAAGGGCATACGGTCAGGTGCATTCAAGCCTGAGAACATGACTCCTTGCAGAACGCCTCTATGAAATTCAACCTACAACAGTTCTACAAGTTCTGTGCAGAACTGAAGATTGAGACAAAAGAAGAGGGCTTAAAAAAAATGGGCAAACTTCTGGGCACTCAAACGTATGTGATGGAAGAGATACAGAAGGGGCTAGAACAAGATGTCCATTTCTTTGTTATTCTTAAAGGACGGCAACTCGGAATTACAACGGTGTCGCTGGCCCTTGATCTTTATTGGCAGTTCACGCATCCTGGGTGGCAAGGAACCCTTGTGGCAGACACTGAAGAAAACAGAGATATGTTTAGGTCTACGCTTGGAATGTACATTGATGGCTTGCCCAAAGAGTACAAGATACCCTTGGTGGCGCACAATAGAAATCAAATGGTCCTTAAAAACAGGTCAAGGATTTTTTATCAAATCGCTGGTAATAAGTCTCGTCTGGGCCAAGGTAAGGCCATCACTTATCTTCACGGTACTGAAACCGCCAGTTGGGGTAACGAAGAAGGACTTGCCTCGTTGATTGCCTCTCTAGCTGAGAAAAACCCTGAACGACTCTATATGTTTGAATCCACTGCCCAAGGATTCAATATGTTCCACGATATGTACAAGACCGCCAAGAAAGCCCGTACACAACGGGCCATCTTCTGTGGCTGGTGGAGAAACGAGTATTACTCTGTAGACGCTGAGTCCAAAGAATACAAAGTTTACTGGGACGGCAAACTCAAACCTGAAGAAAAGGAATGGGTCAAGGAAATCAAAAAACTATACGGGGTTGAGATCAACTCTCGGCAAATGGCTTGGTGGAGATGGAAGATGTACGAGGGCATCAAGGACGAAACCTTGATGTACCAAGAGTTTCCACCCACCGAGGATTACGCTTTTGTAATGACGGGTACTTCTTTCTTTTCAAACTCACGGTGCACAGATGCAGCTAAATATGCAAAAGGACTGGATTATGAATGTTACAGGTATGCTTTTGGTCAACTCTTCCAGGATACAGAAGTCCTCAAAAGTACAGACAGACTCGCCACCTTGCGAATTTGGCAACAGCCCGTTGACACCGCCTACTACGTTATTGGTGCAGACCCAGCTTACGGAAGTTCAGATTGGGCCGATCGATTCTGCATCCAGGTGTATCGAGTCTATGCTGATGGTCTTGACCAGGTCGCAGAGTTTGCAACCAGCGAACTCAACACCTACCAATTTGCTTGGGTCATTGCCCACCTGGCGGGGGCCTACAAGAATAGTACGCTTAACCTAGAGGTCAACGGCCCAGGTCAGGCAGTCATCAACGAACTGCGCAACCTTAAACGCCTAGCAGCTGCCATGGAAGGCGGGGCTGGTCGGGGTTTGATGGACGTGCTGGGAAGTATGTCCAACTACATCTGGCGCAGACTAGACAACATGGGTGGCCTCTCTAGTTCCATCGGCTTTGTGACCACCAGCTCCTCTAAAGAACGGATGCTCTCTTACATGAAAGATTACTTTGAGAGGGGCATGATGGGCATCTACAGCATGGACACCCTAGAAGAAATGAAAGGCATTGTCCGTGAAGACGGGTTCATTGGCGCACCAGGTCGTGGCAAAGACGATAGAGTGATTGCATCTGCCCTAGCAACCATTGCATGGGCCGAGCAAGTCCAACCTAGACTCATTGCTCAACGCTTGACAAAGGCCATGTCCACCAAACAAGATGAGTACACCCCAGAACAGATTGCTGTGGGCAAGAATGTGAGTAACTATCTCAAGATGATTGGGGTATACGGAGGCAAAAATGCAACCACTCAGTAAAGAACAACTCAAGATTGAGATGAAACGGTTTTACCTGGACAAGGATCGGGGCATTTCCATCAAGTTGTTTGCCGAATTAGCGGGGGTGAACATGGAACACTTCTATGATGTGTTCATCTATGACAAGCAACCACTCACTGAATACATCCAAAAGCGGGTCAACAAGGCTTACAAGGTCTGGAAAGAGGGCGGTGTAAGGGTCATGCAACGCAGAGATCAAACCCGTTTTGTGGAGTTTAAAAAAGACCCAAAGACTCCATTCTTTCCACACATGAAGATTGATATGTCAAGCGGGCAACCCAAAGTAGTATTGGGGCCTAGAAATAGGCATGATTACAGTCAAATGAACAATATTTTGTCTAAAACTTAACATAAGGGGGTAATATGGCAGTGTTAAAAGACTATTTTTGTCAATCTCACGGTATTTTTGAGGCTTGGGAGCCAAAATGCCCGATGAAAGGCTGTAATGCCGAGTTATCGGTCGTTTTTCTCCAACCAGTGGGTCTTGTGTCCTCAAATACCAAAAAAACGGACAAAAACGTCAAACAATTGGCTTTAGAGTTTGATATGACGGACATCAAGTCCACAAAAGCGGGTGAACACCAAACTGGTTACCTAAAACGCAAAAATAAACTCTCTGACAAGCAATTTGCAGAGGCTACAGAGGCAATCAAGACCACCAACGAAAAAATTGCGGGTATGCAACCCAAAGAGGCACGTCCAGGGGATAGCGTTCTATGGGGGAATGGTGGTAATATCAACCTCAAGTCCGTTATGGGTGGGCAATTTAAGTCTGTGAGAGATGAGTCTGTGAGCATCATGCCCAAAGACATAGGTACATTTACGCCCCCCAAAGCTGGTCCAGGCACAATGGTAGACCATGAGGGTTTGAAAGTTAAAACATGAAGATACCCAAGAATGCGCTAGAGAGAGAAATCTTTTTTCGTGAAGTCATCTACAAGTGTGAGGTGTCTTTAAACGCCCGCAAGGTTGACTATGCGGGTCTGCGCAATTGGTATCTTTTTGGTAACGGGCCTGACGAGGCCCCAGCTCTGTACAATAAAATTTTCCCCCACATTGATCAACTCACCTCGTTTTTATATTCAGCCGAGACCACGAGGTTCAGCATCAATCTGGGGGCATCTGTCCCCCCAGGCGAACATCACAAAGTTCCTGTCCTGACAAAAGCACTCAACGATGAGTGGCTAAATACCAACGCTGACCAAGTATTTTCTTCTGCGGTCACTTGGTCACTCGCTTACGGAACAACCTTTGTCAAGCTGGTCATGATGAACGGCACTGTTCAGCCTTACATGGTTGAACCGTCCACCATGGGAGTCTTGCGTGAAGACTTGACTTACGCAGACAGGCAAGAGGCCATCATTCAAAAATATTACATCACCAAGAGTGACTTGTATGCCCGCCTCTACTCGCATCCCAACAGGGAGGCCATCGTTGCTCGTGTAGGTTCTATGCCACACGAGAGAACAGAAGTGGCTAACGGTTTAGAACGCATCATCATTTCTCAATCCAACCCAACCATCTACGGTAACGTCAATTTAGATTTGTCAGGTGGTAACCGCTATAAGGCGGAAGTGGCAGAAGAGACAGTCGAGATGACTGAGCTTTATGTCTGGGACGATGACGAAAGAGATTACAGAGTTGTAACCAAAGCTGATCCTGACGTGATCATCTATGACCGCCCAGGTGAAGAGTTGTTCATGAAGGGTGAGTTGCCTTTCATTCAAGTCTGTCCCAACCCACTCTACGATTACTTCTGGGGTGGTTCTGAAGTTCAACGCCTGATCTACTTGCAGCAGCTGCGCAACAGACGCATGACTGAAATCTTAGACATCTTGTCCAAGCAAGTGTCTCCTCCCACGGCCTTGATTGGATTCACAGGCATTTTGGACGAAAAGAATTTTGCGCTTAATCGTGCGGGTGGTTTGTTATCCACAGATATGCCCAACGCAAAAGTAGAAAAGATGGCCCCCAATATGCCACCTGATCTATTCACAGAAATTCGTGAAGTCGATGCCATGTTTGAAGAGGCATCAGGAATTGGTAATGTTTTGTCGGGTAAGGGCGAAGCTGGG
>Ga0208738_1000143_pt1 | contig 22138 bp, 25 predicted proteins | sample CryBogCBE21Jul09_FD_184561 | JGI IMG/M metagenome (GOLD analysis project Ga0208738, IMG submission 184561) | Freshwater microbial communities from Crystal Bog, Wisconsin, USA - CBE21Jul09 (SPAdes) | ecosystem: Environmental > Aquatic > Freshwater > Lake | place: Crystal Bog, Wisconsin, USA... | reverse complement strand
ACAATTTCACACACGCTTTAGTTAAACATAATTAAACCGGTTTAATTATGTTTAACTAAAGCGTGTGTGAAATTGTAAATTAACTGTAAAATTAAACACAATTAGCGACTCAAATTTGTAAACACCCTCAATTTTTGTATTACATAAAAAACGAGCCGTACCCCACCCTGCCTCTTTTTGTTTCTAATACAAATCACGAATGCGCGCTGCCGCGCGCATCCATTTAGTACAGTACCTTTTAGAGGTGTTTTCGCTGTTTTCGCGTTTCTCCTTTGCTCTCCTACGAACGTACTCCAAATTTCATCTCTTCTACGAACTCCTCCTACGAACTGCCTCGACACTCTAGAGGTGCTCCACAGGTCCCGCGGATATTTGGAGGCTGTCAAATATCCAGAGATTTTCTGACACGCGAAAATATCCAGTGATGCATTTGCATGTTGAACTATCCGCCACGCGACCCTGTACCTCCCCGCCGCGACACGCCGCGACACGCCGCTACCTACGCACACTCCACCCACACACTTCCACATCCTCTCTACCACACACACACAGCCACACACACACGTACACACTCACGACGCCGAGTTCTAGATAATTTATCCAATTGGAATAGAATGCTTCCGGCCACCCCACCGTCCAGCCATGCCACCCAACCCTCACCCTTCTACAAAGTAGAGATGCTCCTTGAACATCAAAACCGCATCCTTCGACATATACTTAACTATCTTCTTCAAATCCATCTTCACCTGACTCCTCCCTCTCCCTAATCCGTCACCCACTCGGTGGAATGCTGCTCCAAAAAGATGCATTCCTCATAGATGACCTTCTACCAAGGCGAGGCCGTTGCCCTCATGAAAACGTTGGCCTCCGAATCCATGGACCTCATTTATTCCAATCCACCGTTTGACGGTGCCACCCAGCAACCCTGGGACAAACCCGTCGACTGGCCCGCCTTCTTCGCAGAGGCCTTCCGCATTCTCAAACCAACGGGCAATCTTATCCTTCACTGCAGCGTCCCCTTCAACTACCACCTCATACGGGTGGCTCCCCAACTTCCTTCCCATTCCTGGTACTGGAAGAAAGATGGCGTCACGTGTGCCTATTTGGCCAAACGGCAGCCCATGCGATGCGTCGAAGAAATCCTCGTCTGGCGCGGTCCAAAAGGACAATACTTTCCCAAGCGAACGGGCGAAAAAGTACGCATTCAACGCTGTCCTTCGAAGCAGTCTGGTTACTATGGGAAAGGAAAGGGCTTCGAGCCCTACGAAGTCAAAGGGACGTACCAGACTCAGTTTCTCGACATGAAGCGGGAAATCGTCGGCTTCAGCACGCGACCCAGAAAGATGATTGAACTCATCTATGACCATTACAGTCAACCAGGTGATTCGGTGCTCGACCCGTTTTGCAATCAGGGCCTGAGTCGCTCGTGTTGTCCTGGTCGAACGTGGGTCGGCATCGACCTGTACCATCACCCTCCCGAAGAGTGGCACAACGAACCAAGAGGATTTCAAACGTCACCCTCCGACAAGAATAAAATTTGACGGTGGCGACCGTCTTTTTTTTAGTCGCCCCAAAACCATGTATATCGTATTTCAAGATGCTCTTTCTGGATTCAAGCACATCCCTCAAATGGATGCCGAGAGGTTGGAAGAAATTATCCAAAATATTACAGAAGGATGCGTTGGATGTCGAAATCCTTCTCAACATTGGATGTACTTTATTTACAAAAAGCACGAAGAAAATGTCCCTATTGTGGGAACACGATTTGATGTCTATAAGCGAGTGAAAGCAATCCCTGGTGCGCTCGTTGGCAAACCTGGTGGGCTCGTTAGCAAACCGAATACAGACTCTCACGAGTACGCAATGACGCATAATAGTTCCACTGCATGGTTCTTCACTGATAATCTCTTTGAGTAAGGAGAAGAAACATGCAGAGAAATTGACAAAAAAACAAATAAAAAGGGGAAACCCGCCCTTTTTATTTTTCTTTAGGCCCCAAAAAAATAAAATTTGACGGCTCAAAATGTATCCACCTGGTGCTTGACGATACAAACATGTCAGAAAAAAAACGTACTTGCTCACTATGCCTTGGAAACGGCCATGACCGCCGCAATTGCCCCGAAAAAATCTGTTTGGTATGCAATGAAAAAAGAGGACATTCGAACCACCACAAAGGGGGCTCATGTTCCGAACGTTGCCTGCGTATAGAGAATGGAAAAGCCGAAAAACACTCTGTGGAACCTGAAAACGTAGAGCCCTCCGCGACGACCGTCTGGGAAGAAGCAAAGCGCATCTATGCCCTTTTCACCACCATCGATGAATTGGACCATCGTTTTGCTGAACGAGGAATGACGGTAGAGAACCGTGAGATTTGCAAACAAGCCTTTCATGCCATTGTTCAGCAGCTCCACGACGATGAGGTGGTGTCCCAGAAACTACAATCCTTTATCACCCAACTAAAAAAATAAACCTTGGTGCAGGGGGAAAAACCAGGCGGGTTTTTTCTTACCCGGTCTAAAAAATTGACGGCTCCGAGTTCTTTTCCCCGGCTTAAAAATCAAACCCGTTAATAGAATAAAATGCCAATTGATATGATTGATACGACTCTCAACCAGATTGAAATCCTTGACGATGGGACTACGATTGAAGACATTCTCTTTGCTCTTGACTATGTACGACGAGAACGAGCCCGCCATCGTGCAAAGAATGCCAAGCGAGTCCGACCTTCCACAGGTCGTCCCCGAGGTCGGCCAAGAAAAGTTTCTCCGGTGGCAGAAAATCAACCCGAATAATCCGGCCATATAAATTTGACGGGATTATTTTTTTGGAACCGAGTCTAGATTTAAGGATTATTCTCTCTGTCTTCAGTAGAAGCAGAAACAATGTTGGCCGCCTATGATTCCAAGAAGTTTGTGTATTTCCCCATTCATTTTGAGCCGTATTTTGATGAAACAAAGCAGAAACTCTGTAAAAATGTGCGATACCCCATGGGTTGGAACAAAACGGCGACATCCGTTCGACCAGAAAACGGTACCGAAAACGTGGCCATCCTCACAGGAAAGGTTTCGAATCTCACGGTGGTTGATTTTGATGACATGAAAAGTTACGAGCACTGTTGTGAGTTGTGCCCTGAATTGGCGCAGCGATACACCGTCCTTTCCCGTCGCGGTGTGCATCTGTATTTCGCCTATGACGACAACTTGGTCACGACGGCCGATTGCTTCACGGTTCCTGGTGTGGACATCCGTAACGATGGTGGGTGCATTATTGCACCGCCATCCTATTACAATTTTGATGGGGAAACATTTCGCTATGAAGTCTACATCGATGGACCCATCGAGGCCATGCCTGAATCGTTGATGGGGATGGTGACGCACAAAGGCAAAAAAGATGGAAAATTGGAACGGCCTGTATCAAAGAGTGAAGCGTTGAATGTAATTAATGATACCATCAAGACATACGAGACATTGATTGATTTATTATCTGTGGCACGCGCGGACTCCTATTCTACATGGTCGCATGTGGGGTTTGCCATTCATCATGTATTTGGTCAAGGCGGCGAAGGTTTGTTTCATCGTTTTTCCCAGAAATCCTACAAGTATCGTTCTTCAGACGTATCCAACTGGTTCGCCACGATTAAAGAGAGACGGAAAGGATTTACCGAACGGTCATTGCATTATTGGGCCAAGGAGGATTCTCCTTTGCACTATGCCGAATCATTCGGCATCACTCCTCGGCGCCTCCTTCAGAATGGCGATAACATCAATCATGCGGATACCGCCAAGTGCTATGATTCCATCCGTTCCCAACAGTTTGTCTATTCCAATAAATGCTGGTACAAGTATGAAGATACCAATCTCATTGTAAAACTTGGAAAGGAACACCCTGATGCCCTACGTTCGTCCATTAGCGATGTCTTGCAGCGAGAAGTCAAGAAGGCGCTGAATGAAGTTCCACACGACGATGAACACTATCGCGCCTTGGTCATGAAGGCGCTCAAGTGTCATAAAACATTGGGCACCAATTCATTTATCAATGGCACCATCGATTATTTGCGCACTCTCTATACCGATAACACCTTTTCCAACCTCATTGATACCAATACGAGTCTTCTCGCGTTTGCCGATGGACAAGTCATGGATTATGAGCATAAAATCATTCGTCCCGTCGACCGATGGGATTATGTGATGAAGACGACTCGTCGAACCCTCTCTGAGGTAGCGCGTCCTGAATTGCGCGAATGGTTACATCGGGAGTTGCTGACCATCTTCAATACCGAAGAAATGGTGCGCTATTGGAAAGAACATACCGCCATGTCGTTTTTCCGCAACCATTTCGAGAAGTTCTATTGTCATACGGGTACAGGTGGTAATGGAAAGGGCATTCTGTTCACGTTGTTGTCGGCTGCATTAGGAGAGTATTATCTTCAAGCCGACAATGAGTTCCTTACCTCCACGTATAAAAGCGGTGCACCCAATCCCACCCTCTCACGAGCCAAGGGAGTCCGCTTCTTTGTTACCAGTGAACCCTCCTCTGAAGCAACCGATGGAGCAAAGATGAAGTTGTCGACGGAGTTGATTAAGGCGTTGACTGGACGTGACCCTATCAATGTTCGCACCTTATACGAAGAGTCGGTTGATTGGGTTCCTACTTTCACGACCTTCCTTCTTTGCAACATGATTCCAGAAATGACCAAAGTAGATGGTGGGATGCGTCGACGATTCATCAAAATCGATTACCCCAATACGTTTAGCGAACATCCAATGGAAGGAGAAAAGAAGGCCGATATGACATTGAAAGCGCGGATAACGGAGCCTGAAGTAGTCAATGAGTTTCTTCTGATGATGTGGGAAACCGCTTGCGGATTCACAGAATTCCATTATCCTCAGTCGGTGTTGCATTCTACCGATAAATGTTTGAATGATGAAGACAAAGTGCGTGTTTGGCTCAATGGATTCATGGAACGTCTGGAGGAGGTTCCTCGTAAAAAGAAAGGGGAAGCCGATACCCGCATCACAACATCGGAAGCGCATACGATGTTCAAGCAAGACATGAAGACAGGAATGGGGGCCAAGGCATTCCACTACCAAATGCGAGAGGAATTGAAAATTAAGGAGGCGGCAAGCATGGGGAAGTCGTATTATCTCCTGAAACGTAGAGAAAATGACGAAGAGGATGAATAATAGTCGTTTATTGTATTAGAAAGAGCCCAGTAATCGAAAGATTACTGGGCTTTTCCTTTTTCCAAAATTAGTAGAATTAGTAGTGAAATCTTGTCAAAAAATGAAAACCTGTCGTAAAAAATGAAAACCTATGGGGGGTTTTGATTTTTCAACTCGATTTTTCTACTAATCCTACGAATTCTCTCCCGATTAGGAGAGCGCATTTTTTCTCGAGTAGTGCTGCAGATGCCAATCTCCTATGACCCATCCTGGATGACCACGATATACCTTATTGGTATCCTTTGGATAAATGAAAGCCCATTCACGAATGTGCTTACGTTGGTCTTTCTTAGTCTTACAAATGGTACTATCAAAGATGTTGGCAGAATATCGTTCAATATGATATTCTGTAAACCCGTCGGGCCATACGGATTTGCTGAAGTTCAGGTAGTAGTACCCATTGGTATCCGTGAATCCACCACGATGCTCATCGAAATAGGTATCGTGATGCGGTCCTTCCTGTTCCATCGTGAACCGTTCGCTGGCCAATCGACTGAAATCCGCCACGAACGTTAGACGACCGATTTCTGTCTCTTCCTTTGTGGGTCTTGGCATGTCTGCCTATCCTACAGAAAATCGTCGTCATCAAATTTTTTAGGTTTCGACCCACCGACCAGGCGCATTCCCAAAAATAGGATTTTCCGACCCTCCAAATCATGCCTCGAGCATTTTGTACCACTCCCCACAGTACCACGATTGGTGCTGTGGGGTTTTTCACATTATAAACAGATTTTGACCGGCACGCCCTTCACATGGTAATACAAATACGACTCTTTCTGAAAATCAGTATCCATAATTTGTTATAGGGGCTATTATGGTATCCTCAAATGTGCCTTTTGGGGGGGTCAAGTTCCAAAATGATTTTGAAAAAGTTTTGAAAATTTTCGAATTTTCGAATTTCAAAAAAATCAAAAAAATTTTCAGACGACCGTCCCTCCCCGTTTTCAAAATGAGGGCTCTGGGCCTTGAAATTTTGATATGAATGCGCCCTGTTTTTTAATACAATTAACGAGAGAATCAAAAAATAGGGGTACTGTAAATGGTTTCGAAATGGGTGAATTTTTGGGGTTTTCAAAAAGTGCGCCCGAGTTTTTCCACCCTGTTCCTGCGGTACTCGCTGCCTGCTTAAAGAGATGGAAGCGTAGTTTAAAATGAACAGAGAAGATAGAATGAATGAATACGTTTCCAAACTCGACAAGATGGTCGAGGTCATGTTCCCAGCGGTTGGCGTCAAATGCCTGATACGCATGGTGGACTTGCCCATCGAAATGGACCATCCTGTAGAAGTACGAGACAGCGGGATTCACGGAAAAGGCCTGTTTGCCACACGGTTTATCCCGAAGGGCAAGGCGGTCACCCTGTACCCGATGCACGCCGTCATCAATCGCAATGAACCTGCTCCCGGCCCGCCTGGTTCCTTCTTTACCTATGGAGACCAGATGCCCGATATGAAAATGTACCGTTTTGATGTGGGACATCGTAAACTGGCATATGTGGGTAATCCAAATAAGCAGGTCGCTGGCTATTTGGGTCACTTCATGAATGATGGGTATCCTCATACCGACCGATTGAAAGACGGTTCGTTTGAAGAAGTATGGCGATATTTGCATGCCGAACAGAAATGTAACAATTGTGTCTATACGAAAGGGAGCTACCTGGTATCCATCACGACCATGAAGGACGTGCAACCTGGTGAGGAACTGACGGTCGCCTACAGTCCCTTCTATTGGATTCAGTCGAATCGCACACCTGAGGAAATCATCGAGGGCTACACGTCGAAACAGAAGAGCCGCATGGTTCACTTCTATCAGCAACGCACTCGCCTTGAAACGATTCAGCAGCCGAATCGATGATGAGCATGATGGTGCGCCATGCGACCCCCGCGCTTTAGGCCCCCTGTGTGGCTGCCTGCAAAGTTCAGGATGCGGTTTTCGGCCTCGGATTGCGTCCACGTAAACGGGTTGTCGCCGGCAATCAGGGACATGTTCTTGCGCTCAATGTAGCTGAAGGGCGGTCGGGTGCCGATGTGAAACGGCTGCTTGGCCAACTTCAGGAGCGTAGCGTGGGGGAGGGTATTGGTGGCGACGAACCAGTACCATCGAGCCTGGTCGTTGTTTTCTACATCAGGAACATGGTCGGTGGAGGCCGTCGGAGGCGGGATTCCCGCGTGCTGTAACTTCTCACGGAACTCGACGATGCCGCGGTCGCGCTTCTCGTCGTCCATGCGCTTGAAGACGTTGCCCATTCTTACTTATGCATAGGAAATTATTCATAGCAAGGATGAAAAGAGATAGAGGATGTAAATGGCGAAGGTGATTGTGACAAACTGGTCTACGAGTACGTCGGTCATGCAACTAATAGAAGCGCAGAGATTACGAAGGGACTGAAGTGCAGACCGGACAGGAAGGAGGTGACGAGATAACTCTTGAGGGAATCCAGTCCACTTTGACACAACCACCTCACTATTTTCCCAGACAGGTCTTCACCCACTTCAGAATCGTCTTCACGGTGGACGGAGACATCAACTTCTCATTGACCAACATGGAATCGAAATCGGCCTTGTTGACGGCGTGGGAAGGGATGCTGGTCAGGATGTTTCCTTTGACCTGTTCTACGAAGTCTTCCATCTTCTGCAATTGGGAGACGTAGTGCACGACTTGATATTGAGACAGGTCGGTGCGTCCGAGGGTCAGTCGCATGCTCTTGGAATTCATGTCGCACAGTAGGTAATCGAAGGGTGTAATCTGATTAAGGGGCATGTTGACGTATTTCTGGCTCCAGGACGCGATGGTGCCAAATTCTGCAAAGATGGCTTGGTCGGCGGCGGTCATCGGCTTACCGCACAGAATCAAGAAGGGCTTGGAAGCGGCAGCAGGTGCAGCAGGTGCAGCGGAAGACGACGCAGCCGATGCCACTGCGGAGGAAGCGCTCGAAATCGCAAGCGAATCAAGTGCACTCATGGTTTCTAGTCAAGGAGTTCGAAATTATTTCAGAACACTGAGTGATGTCCATGTACCGGGTTACGTACAGGATGACCCCCTCGACGCAACGACTGTTCGCTGCCGGCAGCCTGGGCGGCTTGGGCTTCCATGTGCTCATGGGCCATGGCCGGTTTATAGGTTTTCTGACCGGCCTCACCGTGTTTCACCACAAAGATGTTACCCGATTTGCCTCGAAAGGTGCTTCCCACGGGCAGGCTGGACCAATGAAGGTCGGACCTGGCCTCTCGTTTCTGTGTATCTTCACGGGAAGGCGGCAACAGGCCTCCTTGGGGAAAGAACTGTCCACCGGATTGCGAAAGGGCACGCGGTGCGGAATCCTGAGCGGAACGAGGTTCAGGCAAATTGCCTTGCGCACCGGTAACACGATGAGAATAATCCGTCATGGGTGCTTTCCCATCCATGGATGCAAATTCTTCCGATACGGCCTTGTGTTGTGCCACCGCCATCTCGACCACCGCGCGTTTCCGCATGGCCTCGTCGGAATAGTTGTTCTCACCCATGATATCGTGTGCAGGATTATTATAGAACATGCCACCCTTTCGGTCACTGGGAGTCACCTGGACACGCTTGGCGGCGGAATCGACAGGAGCCAGACCATATCGATTGGTATCCACAGACCACAGGACGGAACGAGGGTCACCGACTTCTGCTTGTTTCATGTAATGGCCCGGATGGGCCTCGTCGACACCCAATGGCCTGGCATTCCGCGTCTCGTAGTTCCCGACTCCAGGGGCGACAGCAAAATAAGAAGGCTGACTCACATGGGCGGGTGCAGCAAAGGATTGCTTGGGGTCCATCAATCGCTTGACGTTGGTAGAACGTTCGTAGTACGTCTTCTTGCCGCCTGCCTTCTTTGAATCCAGATGAACGTGCAAGGTATTCACATTTTGATTGACCGATTCGGACCGCTTGACCTTTCGTGCCTTGCGACGACCGCCTCGCTTGAGGCCCGCGACGTCATCATAGAACGTATTGATTTCTGGATGGGAACCGAGTGTTTTCTTCGGACCTACCATGGTTTCTACTCTTCCTGTAGATTATTTTTTGGCCGATAGTCGATTTGGTCGAATCGCTTGTAGTACCGTATGGGTTGAGAATACATATTGATATGAAGAAAGGAATAGGGCTCGGCAGTGGCGTAGTCATAGAGTTTCATCAATTTCTCTTCATCGGTACCGATTTCCTTGATAAAGGATTCGAGTTCTGCACGGTTCTCCGTATGGAAGAACGAAATGCAATCCAAGTTGGAGCGAATCAGGGGATGGAGATAGGTGTTCCATTTCTGGACCAGCCAGATGTTGGTCAGCTTGAGATGACGATTGGTCGTGGCGAACTTGGCCACCAAGGACGACTGTTTACCGCGCAACATGTGGAGGCAATCGTCCATGATGAGACAGTAATGAGGGATGCGCTTCCTCTTCTTCTTTTGCAGCTTCTCCGTATGGGCCTCGATTTGTTCCATGATTTCTGCAAGGACTTCATTGTTCAGCGTATCATAGTACTGTGGTCCGATGTCTTCGACCAACGGTTTCATCTTGTCGTCGCCCATGGCCGTCGGAGACACCAGGAAAATCAGGTCAAACGCCTTATGCAACGGTGATTCCTTCTTCATGAGCAGATTCATGAGCAGTGTGCTTTTCCCTTGGCCCTTCTTGGCGCAGATGCAGTAATTGAAAGGCTTGGAAGGAAACGGTGCTTTCTTATCCGTACACTTCTGGGAATCCAGCGGACACAGTACCTTTGTCAGTTCGCTGGCGTGGGCTTGCATTCTATAGTGAACCGATATAAAATGTTCCCCTACGGTAGATGCCACGAAAGCCCGCAGTCGAAGGAGAGGTCTACCTGGTGGATAAACCCGTGGAACCCACACTCATCGCAGCAGCGCCCACGAAAGTGATGAAAACAAAAGGAAAGAAGAAAGCGGAACTAGATGCAGAGGGAAAACCGGTCATTCCTGCCGACAAGATTGCGGTTCAGGTGAAACCGAGACGAAAATACACACGCAAGCCCAAACCGATTCCCGAAAACGAGGTGGTCATGCCCGAACCGGAGGTCGAGGAGGTCGAACCCTCGGAAACCTCGGAAGAAGAGGAGCCGGTCCCACGAAAGTCCCGTGCCAAGAAGGCGCCAACCCGTCCTCGTGCTCGATACATGAGCGAGACCAGCGAGACCAGCGAGTACGGCGATTCGACCGATTCGGATTCCTCCGAAGATGCCAAGATTAGCAAATACGTTCGAAAGGTCCACAAACGAGCCCAAGCCTTACGAGAAATCGATGAGCGCCTGCAGCGGATGAGCAATCCCTACGCCCAGCGCGGCATGTCGATTTTTTAATCTGAGTTCACCCTAGAAACATGGCACTCAATCTCCGCGTTCTTCGAGGGGCAACCCTTCCACAGATTCGTGAGGCACTTCACCCCACCAATCTATTGAAAACCGACGAGGAAATTGAAGGCATCCGAGGAGTCGAGCCCTACGAGCCCATTATCCTTCATAGCGAATTCAAACCCTTAGAAGAACCAGTACAAGAAGGTGTACCGATAGAGGGATTGAAAAATCTAGTGATACAGTAAGATGTCGAACAACTCGAACCTCGTTGAGGTAATGTCCTATCCCTTCAACGTGGATTCTTCACAGCGTTCTGCAGGAACCAATGAAAGCCCAACGTTTAACACGTCACAAGTCATCTCGCTGATGGCCAAGAAAGGCGTGTTCCAATTATATTTCACGTCCATCCAAGTACCGTTTACGTTCTATCAGTTTGCGAATTATTACAATACGGCGCTCACGTATGTACCGCTTACCTGTACCTTATTTGATGGAACGACCACGAAGCCCAACCTCCAGTTGCAAATCCCTCAAGGAAACTATACCGCCTACAGCATCATCACGGCGCTGAATACAGCTTTGTCGTCGTTATGGATTGTTCAAGGATTGAATGGTACACCAGTGTTTACCACAACGTACAATCCAGCGACGGGTTTCATCACGTATGGATTCACGAATGCGACGTATACCTCGAGTTTTATCGCCATCAATTTCACGTCACAAGGAACAGGGTATTACTATGCAGCAGGATATTTTGGTATTAATACCAGCTCCCCCACGCCCATTACGTTTTATGCGAATGGAACCACAGCGACCAGTACGCAACCCTGTGTGCTGAACCCCATCAACTATCTCTTGGTCCATTCGAACTTGAAACAACAACGTAGCCGTGAGTTCATCACGACGCAGGATACCGTCAGTACCATTGTGGTGAAGATTCCCATTACCACGCAACAGTCGAGTTGGATTAACTACTTTCAGAATACGGAACCGATTTTCCTGTTGGACCCCATCATCTCCTCGATTAATTTCACTCTGACGACAAATATTTCCAGTAATGTGATTAATTTACAGAATATCAACTGGTCATTCTCGTTTATTTTACGAGAAGTCCTTCGTCCAGACTATGAATCGATTCTAACGTCGACCAGCAACAACCTGATGACACCGCTGCATCTCGTGGATGAAGAAGGAATGAAACGCTTAATGGAAGAACGCCAGCGGATGCTGAACCGGTTATCCTTCTATAAACAGAAATTAACAAATGGAGGGGTCACGCCTGAGGGACTAGAAAAACCGGAGGTAGAGCAGGATGTTTTACCAGACGCCGAGCGGAAAGTTCGTCAACCTGTTCAACAAGCGTCCACGGAATCTGTCCGCAGGGGGGATGATAAAGGACAGTCCGAAGATAAAGGACAAACACGAGGATACGATTTCGAGCCTCCTGGAGTACGGCAGTTTGGTCGTTCCGGTGCCCGTGATGAAAAGCGGGGTAATGAACGACTATCATGGGCCGATTACTGGCGAACCCACCCACAAGAGGTCCCAGTTAGGGAAAACCATCGTGATGCCAGGCGAAATGGTCGTGAATAAGAAGTATGCGGGTGGAGTCGAGCGATTCTTGAAGAAGAAAGGAATTACCTTACCCCTTCCGGAAGATAAAAAATCTACGTACTAATCAGTAATGGTATTGGTCCAGGTCTTGATTAATAATGCTAACAACGGTACGTATTTTGCCGTCCCGATAACGGGCAAGTGCTGTATCAGGGTATTAGGAGTTCAATACCAGGATGCAACGACCATTGGTCGTGTCTTACAGGTCCAATCCGACAATCTGTATTTTCCCTATTCGCCTCAGCGCTATTTGACCTTCATGACGGGTGCGCCTACGGCAAACACATCGGCGGGCTATCTCCAGTTGGATGTGTCGAACAAAGAATACCATCTGAAGGACCAGGTGTTGTCGGGTCAACTCCTTCTTACGGTAGTCCAATTGAGTAGCTTGTCCAACGGCGCCCTGCCCACCTCGTTTCAATGCTTGGTCAGTTTGGAAGTGGAAAAAATCGATGAAGAGTTCCAACGATAATAAAGCAAATCATTCAATAGAATGCATGCCCGAAACCATTGCCATTTTACGAGGGGAAACGTTCAGAACATCGCTCCCCCCGAACAAGTTTTATTGGTACCGCAACAGCCCATCCAGCCTGAACCCGTCCGGCATCGTGAGCCCATCAAGATTGAAAAGTTTGCCCAGGACAAAAAACATAAGTCGAGATTTCAACGAGGTTGAGCGTTTTTTTTTCTGTAAGCACTAGTAGAACAAATGTCGCTTCACACCGTTGGTTCAGATACCCACTATATTTTACCTGCGTCCTTTGACTCCATTCCGGATGCATTTCGCAGTTGTAAGGCGGCCAAGCCGATTCCATGCTCGATTCAAACCGTCAACGTTCCTTCGTTGTCGGGTACCCAGGCGGCGGCGGGCTCTTCGGTCATTCAGATCCCCTGCGGCGCCAGTGCGGGAATCATGATGAATCCTTACTTGCGCTTCACGGTACAATTCACGGGTACCGGCACCAAGGCGTACAGCTGGTCGTTTAAGGGTGCGGCTCAGGCGGCGACAGCTTGTATCAACCGTATTTCAACCTATGCCAACTCGGTACAAATCGACAACCAGCAAAACGCCTGGGCCCTGTACGACACTCTTCTTACACATTCCACATCAAACGACTGGTTGTCCCACGATGCTACTTTGATGTTGGGTGCAGGTGTTGTGTTTAACGGCCCAACGGATGCGGCCAACGTCAACAGCCCTCTCTTGACCTTCTGTGTTCCTCTTCTTGGTCTTCTTGGAAGCCAGCAAGCCATGCCATTGTACCTGATCAATGGAACATTGCAAGTCCAGATTGACTGGCAAACCAGCGTGGGTTTGATGTACTGGGACACGGCGATCGGTACCGACCCGGCTTGGACATCCGCCGCATTTTCCAACGTTCAGCTCGTGTACGACAAGGTCATGCCTGAGGAGGCCTTCGTCCAGAAGGTTCGCCATGACATGATGGCGGGCGCCAAGTACGTCTATTCGTACACCAACTTCGCCTCTGTGACTCTCCCATTGGCGGGCGCAGGAACGGCCAACTTGAACTACGGCATCAACGTCTCCTCCCTTCGTGGTGTCGTCTCCGCACAATACGTGACCGCCAACTTGTCTACGGTGTCGAACCAGTCCGGTTCGCTCTCCAATAACATCAACCAGTACCAAGTGTCATTGGATGGTCGATTGATTTCGTCGTTGGCCCTGGATTCAACTTTGGCTCCTGCCTTGTTCTTTGCGGAACTTCAGAAGTCATTTGGTCGTATCTTCGATGCTTCCATCACCGACCCGATTGTGGCCACCTCCGCCAGCGTCGTCTCCGCCAACATTTCAGCCAACTATTTTGGTGGCCCGTACCTGACGACCCAATTCGCCGCAGGTGCCTCTGCCCAACGAATCAACGAGGGTCTGGCCTTCCAAGGAAGCCCGTGCTCCATCGCCAACATCCAGGTCAACTTGGCAGGAACCACGGGTGGTGTGGCAACGGTCGCCTCCACCTTGTACTTCATTTTTATCGCAGACTTCCAACTTCTTGTTGATTCGACAGGAAGTGTCGAAATCGTTCGATAATTTTCCTACGAACTTCTTCTATGAACTTTTAATCGAAAAAAACACGTCCATAACGATATCGATGTGTTTTTTTTCTATAGACCAGTAGAATAATGGGTGCGGTAGGTTCTTTCATCAAGGATGTAGCGGTGGACACGCTCAAGGCAGGCGCGAAGTTTGTGACCTCTGCGGTAGGCAATGCGGTTCCCGTGGTGGGCCCGGTGTTGGCCAATAAGCTCAATTCATTGTATGCTCGTGGTGGCCGTGTGGTCTGCAAGGCCGATGGTGGCATGATGGTTCCGGCAGGAGTCAAGAAGATGGTGATTAACACGCCTGCTCAATTGATTAATTTAATCAAGGCTCATCCTGAGCTCGCCGAGAAGCATGACCTGTCGGTGGAGAAGGTCAAGGAAGCCGTGGCCGAACATGCGGAAATGAAGAAACGTGGTGGAAAGATGCATCATCCGCATTTCATGGATGGACATTACGAGTCGGCGTATGCCCTCGGTGGTCATGTCAGTTCTCTTCCGATTTCGAATCTGGACCGTCTGAACATGATGGCGCACGGTGGTCCGGTTCATCTGGAACCATCGGAAGAGCATTCGTTTGCCATGCTCCATCATGGATACGCAAAGAAGAAGAAGTTTTGCCATTAACCAATTCGACTTTACAGATGGGATAGCCATTCAATTGATGCTGTAAGGTATGCCATCGGCGCATGGAGACCATGATGTCTTCGTCACTCGGCAGATGGAAGGTTTTGATGGTAGCAAGGGTATCCATTTCTACTATCTCTCTACAACATTCATGCGATTTTAAAATCTCATGAATCAGGTAGATGCCGTACACCCTGCAAAAATCAGGCGCAGGATTCAAAGTCTTTGTCCATGGCCGTCCCCTGAGCCATCATCCACTATCGCATGCGATGGCGGAACGTCAACAGACAGCGGTTCAGCTATCGGAGCTACGTAAAGAAGGCCGAATCCCTCGTCGTTAACCCATGCGCCGTTGGAGTCCGTGTTCCATACGGTGACGAACTCCACCTCGCTTGTTCAATAGTTCTTCTTTGATGTTACCTGCATGACGGGCTTCGTCGGTGATGAATTGGGCGGCAACCTTGGTGGTCGTCGGTAATTCATGAATGAGTTTATCGAGCTCTTGTTTGATAAAACGGTGACCCGCATCGGTCATGAGTCCATTGGCGGAAACCATGGACATCACAAAATCTTGACAGTTGTTACCATTTAATGCGCTGTAGGTATAGAACTTCTCACCCATTCGTTTTCGTCCTTGTTCAAGGAACTCTGCTACCGTAAGGTGTTTTCCTTTCAAATCAACATCAAAGGACTCTGCACCTTGTTCGTGGGACGAGTCGACACGGGCTTCGAGTTTATCGAGTTTTTCGATGACGAGGTCGCCGTTGATGACGAGACTGGTGTGATAGGTTTCATCGATGCCACCTCGCTTCTTGAACTCTTCCCAGCGACCAGCGGTCAACAATTCCATGGCCCAGACACCAGGTCGGGCGACGGGGGCACGAACCATGTTCAGGGAATGGATGACGTCTCGTCCATGGGATTTGATGAAGGAACGGAATCGTTTCGGAAGATGTTCATTGTTGGTGAAGGCACCAATCAGATTGGAGAACCAGTTGCCCCAGGATTCATCATCGGCTTCTTCTTGGAGGGTTCCACCATTACGTAGTACACGGGGCATTCTGTGCAGAGATTCGATTTTTATTTCCGTATGATGAATAGAATGTCTTTAGACGGCATTACCCAGCCACAATATCCATTGACCGTCGACGGTCTGAGCAACATCAATGCGACAACCGTATACATTAATGGGCAGCAAGTCGTTCCGGACGTAGGAGTGTATTTACCATTGGCGGGTGGCGTGATGGGGGGGCCGATTGGAATGGCGGGAAACGTCTTAACAGGGTTGCCGACGGGCCCCTCAGGAGCCTCGGATGCGGTACCATTAGGATACCTGACCTCTCAACTAACATCCTATGTCCCTTATTCGGGTGCAACGGGTCCCATCAACATCAATGGTAATCGATTATCGGGATTGACAGGTCCCATCGGAACGACGGATGCGGTACCATTAGGATACCTAGCCACTCAATTGGGTTCCTACGTCCCCTATTCAGGTGCAACGGGTCCCATCAACATCAATGGAAATCTATTGACCGCAACAGGGCCCACAGGTGGCATCATCACGAGCAACTTGACGCTTCCTTCGTTAACGGGACCGACGGGAACGTATTCCAATGTCTTGGGAGTCGATGCGAATGGGCATGTCATTCCCATTGTAACACCAACCGGTCCAACAGGTGCCGCAGGATACACGGGAGCGACAGGAACCACGGGACCAGGTGCCAACCTTCTTCCTCTCAATAATACCTGGACAGGCACCAATACCTTCAACAACACCGTGACGAATGGAGTGGGATACACGACCAATCTGAATAACATCATCCAAACCTCCTATACCTCCACAGGACAAGCCGCCAGCAACTTCACCACCGCAGGACTTCCTGCAGGCGTTCCTTCAGGTTCTACGTTATCAGGGACGTATCGATTAACAGCGGGTTCCTCATCGTCGGCGATGGGTATGTGGTTGGGTTCATACAGCCTTCCACAATATCAAGAATACATCTTTACCTTGACAGGAGTGGTGGGAAGTCAGGCGATGACGTTCGAAGTACTTCAATATGACATCTCCACGGGTACCACATCCGCCGTCATCAGTCCCACAACTTATGCAGTCACTACCTCTTCTCAGACCATCTCAGGATCATTCGTGGCTGGTCAATATGGGAGCCTTCAAGGTGCGATCGTATTTTACTTTCAAGCTTCCTCCAATGCCCAATATGTGAACTTTACCGGATTCAGCATGACGCAGGGAACGGCTGTGATAGATGGCCTTGTCAAAATCAATACGTCTGCGATGACAGTAACGGGTCCTATTACCGTCGCACCCTATGGAGGAACTCCGTCTTTAACCTTGGGAGTGAACTCATCGAACCAGATTATTGCCTATACAAATCCGATTCAGGGTTCGGTATCATCCACTTATCTTCCGTATGCGTCTAGTAGCAATGTATTGGCGAATAGTGTTCTAACACAATCATCGTCACGTATTGTATTGAATACGACAACGACCACTCCAATGTCGATTATTTCATCGGGTGCGGATGCCTATCTTCTTTTCGAGAATACGTCGACAGGAGGGCTGAGCTATTACATTGGGTCAGGAGGAACGGGTTCGGGTGGTGGTGTAGGAAACTTCAGCATCATTGACGGACAGGGTGGAGGACCACGATTGACGATTACTTCATCGGGATATGTAGGGATAGGAACGACTTTACCCTATGGCCCTCTTCATGTCGCATTATCTTCTACGTTGGTCACTCCTACGTATTGGAACAGCAACCAATTCGCAATCTTTGGAGGAACAACCAATACAAGTCCTGCGGTGGCCCTTGGATTTGGTTCGGGTTCAGGATTCAATACAGGAGGTCAGATGATTTCTTACAATCCATCTTCTGGATTTCAACCAATGAATTTTGGCGCTTCTTCTTATTATTGGAGTTTGGCAGGATTCAATACAAACTCACTTGTTCTGAATTCAGCCGGAAATCTGACGCTCACCACAAATAACGGACAACCTTTTACCATTATTTCCTCTGGAACGGATTCCAATATTTATCTTCAAGCCACCACAGGTGGTAGAAACTATTATATCGGTTCAGGTGGAACAAGTTCAGGAGGAGGTGCCGGTAATTTTTATATTTATGATGGTTCGTCTGGTGGTGGTCTTCGTATGGCGATCAATGCATCTGGATATATGGCACTTGGTGGATCAATCAATCCTACGTATCGTCTGGATGTGAATACATCGGGCAGTGTTCGGGCTGGTTCGTATGTTGCCGTTGGATACGGTCAGGATGGATATGCACAAGACCGCTATATTGATTCGGGAGGCACATACGGCGTGATGTGGCGCAACGATGGCAGTAATACGTATTTATTGGTAACGGCAAACGGAAGCCCTTATGGCATTTGGAATAGCTATCGACCTTTTTATTTCGAAAATGGAAATGGCAACGTTCATTTAAATGCGGGAAACACGGGGCAGTTGATTATGGAATCTTCCACAGCGTATTTCAGTAATGGACTCCCCCAGCAAACGGATTACTACTGCTATCCCGTCGTATTGAATACAAATCAACAACTTTGTAGGAGTCAGGCTGTTAATCAAAACACGTTAAACATTCAGGGTATGGCTTGGGGCGGTGGTTATAATACAACCTATTGTTTTTATCGTTATAATTCCTATACTAGTGTCAGGCTTACTGGTAAGTTGTCTTATTATGTGACGAGTTCAGGTCTAGCTTATCCTTATGTGCGTATCTATTCTCAATCTTCGGGGCAGTATTGGTATTATTCATTACAAGCTTTCACGAATGGTACATACAATCACGTCACCTTCCCTTTTTCTATCATTTTCAATGATTACACACCCGCTGTTAGTGCTACCGGTTGGTTTGATGTCTATATTTATAATAGTTCAGGTTGTAATACGGACACCAACGACCAACTTTGGTTAGACGTTCAAGTGCTACCAGCGTCTAATTTTTAATTTTTTATCGTAGCATAAAATAAGAATGTTTGTTAAGACGGCCAAGATTGACCCTGCTACCTATCCCTTCAAAAAGTTGATTGATACACAGGCTCATTTGGATACCGATGAACTTCGTCATACCATCAAACCAGTATTCAGTCATATCCCTACCGATTTTGCGGGTCAAGAACATCTCTATTGCGACCCCGACCAATTGGATTCGACGGGCGCCTATCGTACTCCCAAAGTGATGCAACAAGCCAAAGCACGAGGATTCAGCGACCCCATTGCGATGTATGCTGCCGATCAGAAAGCGGCACAAGATGCCAAGGATGCCACCATTGCCGATCAACAGTCTACGTTCGGATCACAACGTATTCAGATCGGATCACTCCAAAATCAATTGACTACGTATATTACATTAACAGAAGAACGTATGAATAAAATTGCCACTCTATTAAAAACCGTATTGCCTACTTCGTAAAAGTTTAAAGATAAAAACCTTCCGGTATAGTATAGATGGCTGAAATCAAAGATAAGAAACCGAACGCGTGGTTGATCGCTTTACGTAAATGGAATGAGGGAAAAGGTTCATGGTCCATGCCCAAGAAGGGATCCAAGGAGTATGAGGAGGTTCGTGGTCTGATGGGGAAGGGTGAGACCCCCAAGGATGTACCCAAAGAGGCACCTAAAGACATACCCAAGGAGGCTCCGAAGGCGAAGACGGGGAGGCTACGCGATGTACCTGTTGTTGCTCCGGCTCCTGTGGCCCCCGCAGCGCCTGCAGGGACTGTGGGAACAGCTGCAATTCGAAAGAAGAAGGCTGCGGCTGTACCAGCAGTGCCTGCTGTTCCTGTTTCTGCTGCTCCCCATGTTCCTCAGTTGCCTAAAAAGCCGCGGCCCCTCATGACGGTGGAACGAAAATCTGTGGTCTTGGCATAATGAGCCTCTCTACGCACGAAGAAATCCTGGCCCTTCGAAAAGCATACGCGGAAGCCCGCATCAAGCAAAGCCAGGCACGTCGGTCCGCCGCCGAAGAAAAGGAATGGGAAGACCATATGGTGGCCTATCGCAAGGCACTCCATATCATCGATACGGCCCATCGGGCGTGGATAGACGAGTACTATCGTCGTGTTACGACTTCTTCACGTAGTTCGTGAGAGCGGTCCTCATGTCGTGTCCCATGTCATGGGCGCGCTGTTTGATTTCTTTGATGGCAGGCATGTCTTTGTATTCTTCGGTCAAGAAGATGTGGCGGAGCATGCTGGTACTCAAGGGGCGTTCGAAGAATTCATGCAGGAGTTGCGTGATGGTCGCCGAAGTAATTTTGTTCTGTTGTGAGACATTCATCAACAAGTAGTCGTGTGGGTTCAACTTCTTCCATTTGGTGAGAAGGGTTCGTAGGGTGGGTGGGACGACTACAAGTTGCTGACCATATTTCCGTGCAGTCTTGTACACGTTGAACACCAGGTACGCCTTGCGGTCTTGGATTTTCATGTAATTATCGGCATCCGTCGTATTTCGTAACTTAAACTCTGTCCAGTCGAGTGAACGACGTGGCGGAATCAAAAGAAGACAAGACAACAACACATACAACTGTACCCGTTGAAACTGCCGCTTATCTAATGTCTCAAGTTTGAGTAATGGCGTAACCTCCTTCTTTAATAGATTGTATCGACTCTTGATGTCCTTCATGGACATCAGTCCCTCCTTTTGCCTTTCCGTCATCTGTTGTTCGTCATTCTCTTTATCGACGACGCTGATGTCCTCCAACATCTGTTTGCGAAACGTCTCGACGGCGTGTTCCGAATTGGCATGTTTATCAATAAACACAACCAATGCGGCCAGTCGAGTTTTTCGGGTTCGTGGGGGCAGGTCCTTCAGGGCTTCCAGGATGTCCTTGTAATGCTGAATGACATCAGCGGGTTTCTCGAGCGTGAGATTCATCTGTTTCGCGAGATTGGAAATCAACGAGCAGTAGGTGCGGATGGAGCCGAGGCTGAGCGTGGGACGGTTGGCGTGAAAGATTTCGGCAAGGGTCATTTCTATCTTGGCTTTCGAAATTAAATGCCGGGAGAGAGAAACCCGCGGTGTCGTTTTTCGAACTCCAGAATAGGATGGAGGTGTGGATTCAGGGCGTGCGCATCACGCAAGCGGACGTGGACAAATGGTGGGCTATGTTGACGCCCGCCGAGCAGCTCCACATAAAAAGGTAATACCTAATAGAAATGTGGGCATGGATTACGAGTTGGTGGGTTCGCCCTTTCCCGTTGTTGGAATCAAAGGAAAAGGTAGAAGAGCGTAAGAAGATGCAAGAAGAAGTGAAGGCGTTGCCAGCAGGACGATACCGTTGGAGTCCTACGAAGGTGATAGAGCTGTACGGCTCTCCTCCGACACTGGACCCTATGGAGACGGATTACCAAAGGAGTTGACGGGCCATGCGTTCTCCGATGGTTTGTTTCTGATGTCGAAGATGGTAGAGCCGTCGTCGTTCATCGGCGTAGGCTTTTCCTTTTTCGAGAAGGTAATGGGGATAGTCGCTGTATCCGATGGCGCCAACGGATGCAATTTTGGTATGGCCTTGAAACACATCAATCTTTTTCGTGGGTATCGACGAAGGTTGAACGTGCACACCGAGCCGTCGTGCATTGCGACGAGTATAGGATGTGATGTCGTACATCTAGGTAGGTAGTAGAAAGAAAATGGACTGGGAGGAATGGGTCTTGCGTATGATATTCGTGAGTGTGTACGTGTGTGTGTGGCTGTGTGTGTGTGGTAGAGAGGATGTGGAAGTGTGTGGGTGGAGTGTGCGTAGGTAGCGGCGTGTCGCGGCGTGTCGCGGCGGGGAGGTACAGGGTCGCGTGGCGGATAGTTCAACATGCAAATGCATCACTGGATATTTTCGCGTGTCAGAAAATCTCTGGATATTTGACAGCCTCCAAATATCCGCGGGACCTGTGGAGCACCTCTAGAGTGTCGAGGCAGTTCGTAGGAGGAGTTCGTAGAAGAGATGAAATTTGGAGTACGTTCGTAGGAGAGCAAAGGAGAAACGCGAAAACAGCGAAAACACCTCTAAAAGGTACTGTACTAAATGGATGCGCGCGGCAGCGCGCATTCGTGATTTGTATTAGAAACAAAAAGAGGCAGGGTGGGGTACGGCTCGTTTTTTATGTAATACAAAAATTGAGGGTGTTTACAAATTTGAGTCGCTAATTGTGTTTAATTTTACAGTTAATTTACAATTTCACACACGCTTTAGTTAAACATAATTAAACCGGTTTAATTATGTTTAACTAAAGCGTGTGTGAAATTGT
>Ga0208738_1000123_pt1 | contig 24493 bp, 26 predicted proteins | sample CryBogCBE21Jul09_FD_184561 | JGI IMG/M metagenome (GOLD analysis project Ga0208738, IMG submission 184561) | Freshwater microbial communities from Crystal Bog, Wisconsin, USA - CBE21Jul09 (SPAdes) | ecosystem: Environmental > Aquatic > Freshwater > Lake | place: Crystal Bog, Wisconsin, USA... | reverse complement strand
AGATGTACACTGCAATTGGGAAGGATTGACTCCTGTATACCGATTGTATGTAAACGACGAGCTGTTTACAGAACGTACTTGGGAATGGACTGACTGCTATCTGGAAGAAATAGTGGGCATTGAAGCCGAACCCGGTGACTACTACCTGCGCTGGGAACTGGTACAGCCCTGTTTGGCCCAGTTGGATGTGACCAACATGCGGGTAGATTACGGTACAGCACAGGTACTGTCGGGCAATACCATAAGGATATGTGATGCGGCTACATGAATTTGTTGATTTAAAAGAAGACGGTAGCACAGGAGCTACTTGTTCAGGCAGCATAGCCACCGTGGCCCAGCCCCTGGGCAACATGATGACAAGAAATGGCGGAAGCTTCTTTACAGGTAAATACTCTAACAGCGCGGATCCTACCCCCAACACTCCCGCCTGGATGAAAAAAGGAAAAAAACGACGTGTTAGCTGATTTGTTAAAGACCCTATTAGGAACACAGTTTGCCTACTATGTCAAGGCACACGGGTTCCATTGGAATGTTGAAACGCCGGACTTTTATCAGTATCACAAGTTTTTCCAAAAGATCTATGAGGATGCCTACAGTGCTGTAGATCCCATAGCCGAATACATAAGGAGCCTGGACGAGTATGCACCGGGTAGCCTGGAACGTTTTTTAGAACTCAGTAAGATACCTGGACAGACCAAGGTACCACGTGCCCGATTAATGATTGAAGAATTGTTGGCCAGTAGCGAAGTCATGGTTGACCTGTTGAACCAATGCTTTGCAGCCGCCACCAAAGAAAACAAACAAGACATAGCGAACTTTATCGCTGAACGACTCAGCCAGACCAATAAATTTGCCTGGCAACTGCGTTCCAGTTTAAAGGAAGCAAGGGCATGATCCATGGCACAAGATCATAACGACATTTACAGCATAGTAGATCGCCTCCGTGTTCTTGAAGAAGGCTTGGATAAAAACCAACGGAGTGTTAATCAACTCAGTGCTACCTTTAAACCCAAAACAGTAGCAGTGCTCACAGCCAAGAAGGATCCTGCTAATCCCATGGCAGGTAAGTTGGTTGGCGGTTGCGAAGAATCTGCAGAACGAGATGTGGCCGAAGATGTTCTGGATAAAGTTAAAAAGTCATTTACAGATTTTATCAAGACTGTGGCCGACGAAATCGAAGATTCGGACATCAAAGAAAAGAAACAGGATGATTCTGATATCAAAGAAAAGAGCACAGAAGATCGAGACTTGATAGCTAGACCTCCTGTTAAAACTTTTGAAATGGCACCCGGTCGAGTATGCGAAATACACGGTAACGAAAAAGATGGCTTTGAAATACGACATGGTGGAAGAACCTTGCCCAGTCGTTTCAAACGATTAGATCATGCGGAAACTGCCCTGCAGATGTTCCGCAACCGTAGACCTCGCCCAGAAGCCTCGGATCAAGATTATATAGAAGAAAGATGACATGCTGATCTATCTAGATCAGATACGTCCCCGCGGTTTTTACAACAACAGAGAAACTCAACAGAATCGTTGTTATTTTTTTGATAGCTTGCAGTGTGAAACCACTGACGATTTAGATTATTACCTAAATCACAATGACACATTCAAAATCGCGGCCCTGTATAATCGATTCAACAACAGCACAGAAGATGACCAGTTCATACAGATCTATTTTGATATTATACAACAGGCCAGTAACTTGGTATTCGTTCTACAAACAGAACTGAAAACCGCAGATCTGTTGCCATATCTTAGACAAAATGTGCATGTGGTAGCCCCGGTCATGTTTGACTGTGACTACAGCAGTATATTTAGAGCATCTCATTTTGAAGGTATTGGTGATTTATATATCGACCCACCTGAGACCACGTATCAAGCACGACCTTATTATTTTGAAGCCCTGCTGGGCGCACACAGTAACAGCAGAGATTTTGTTTTTGACAAGATACACACAGCCGGACTGGCTGACAAGATTTTTCTAAATTATGTAGGCAACGGGCAAGATCAATTTGTGACAGAACCCGATGTATTTTTGCCTGCACAGTGTCAACACAGCAGCATGCGAGTCAATTACCAAGGGCAGTCAGTACCGTTCAGTAATATCTTACCTGGCAGTGTCTACCATCAGTGTGCCTACAGTCTGGTGACCGAAACCCAGTGCCACTCTTCATTTAATTTCTATACTGAAAAAACGGCCAAACCTCTGTTGGCCGGCAGATTGTTTGTGATGTTTGCCAATCGCTATCATTTGAGAAATCTGCGTGCCTTGGGATTCCAGACCTTTGACAACATCATCGACGAGACCTATGATGAACTAGCAGATGAACAACAAAGATGGACGCAAGCATTTGAACAGGTGCGCTGGTTGTGCAGTCAGGACCAAACCAGCATTTTAGCAGCCGTAAAATCCAGGATTCAGCACAATCAAAAACTGTTTACCAGCACAGATTGGACTCAAATCGCTGTGAATCAGATGCTTGGTATTATAAATACAATGCAAGCGGAACCTGCTTAAAAAGAAAGATAACATGTTAACCTTAGACTTATTCAATACACGTCATGAACGCGAACTGCAGGAAGGTGCAGTGGATAATTTGACAGCACGTCTGATCGAACCTTTGAGCCTGCGTGCCGCTGAGATACGTACCCAGTTGCGTGCTGGCAAACTGAGACCCATGCAGGTACAGCAGTTGGAAAAAGAGTACGAGGATCTGGTACAAAAACGCATTGACATCATCAACGGTCGTCAACCTGCTCCGCAAGAAGAGTGTATGGGCTATGGCACACTGGGCGAAGCAGGACCACGTCCCGAAGATGTTCCTGCATACTTGCGTAAACAGCAAGGACAACAACCACTCACACCCGGTCAGGTCAAGGCACCACGTCCTGATACCTTGAGTGATCCGCGCAATTTGAACAAGAACATTGGCAATCGTAACGAGATTGAGGAACAAGGTTCCAAATCAACTGTGGCACAAGATATTTTTAACTTGATAGTTGGAGCCTGGAAGGACGAATTAGACTATATCACTTTGCCATTTCCAGATGGTCGCCAGGCTACCTTGACAAGACCACAGATGTGGAATGCCATTGTGACCCTGGGTCAGGTGTCACCTACCAAGCGAACTGCTTATGTGGAACAAAAGTTCAAGGACTTTGATACCTTCATGCGCTGGGCCAGTCAGCTCAAACGCTACAAGGTTCCGCCCAAGCAAAAGAAAAATGCACAGCCAGGTTTGAATCTACAACCCAGAGTTGAACCAACGCCAACTAACACTGCCGAGCCTATGGGCGAAGCCCGCGGTCAAAAAAAAAATCCTGAAGAACCGGATCTAACAGGCACAACAGCACGTGATCCTGTGGTGGCACGTGAACTGCGCAAGATACGTGGGCGCCAACCTGCTGCCCGTAGCGATATCGAAGCCTTGGTGCGTGATGAAATGGATCAGTCTGCTAGAACAGAGCAGGAGATAGCACAGCAACAGGCCGAACTTACACGTCAACAAGAACAGTTGACCCAGGTGCATCAGGCCAATCAAGAACAAAGCGCCGAGATCAAATCACAGAAGCAACAGATCACCGCACTGAATCGTCGTGTGCAACAGGCCATGTCTGCGGTGCAGACCCCGGCCAAACAAAAAACAACACAGCCTGCAACAGCTCCGGCCACTGCGCCTCAGCCTGCATATACTGGTCAGGCTCAGCCTGCAGAACAGCCAGTAGACAACAAGTCAGCTGAAGAGATAGCACGACTAGAAAAACAGATACAGCAACTGGAACTCATGATGACTCTCCGTACTCCGGCCCAACAGGATGATCTCAGAGATCGTATAGCGGCCTTGGAAAAAGAACGTGATGCCAAGATACAAAAACAAAAGGCCGCTTCAGCCAAGGGTGCCGAGACAAGAAAAACCAACAAGGATACGGCCGCAGCGGCAGCCGATGCTGAACGCAAGGCCACTGCTGATCGCCAGGCTACGCAGTCGTCCAACGATGAAACTCCGTTCAAGGGCAAAGGCACAGGTCCTGCCACCGGCGGCTTGACTGCCATGCCGGGTTCACCCAAGTTTAGCGCAACTAAAACTGCTAACAAATCTGATGTAGAGAAGACTCAAGACATGCTAGATAAAATTGTAGGCAAAACTGGGGCAAGATATCGTAAACCCGTGAGTGACAAAGGAGCCAAGGTAAGTCCAGCACAGGCCTTGGCCGCACAACAGGCCTTGGCTGCACAAGGGTCGCAAGATCAGTTGCAGTTCCACGAAGGTGCCATGAGCGAACTGGATATTGCACGTCAAGACCTAGAACAGATGTCTGCAACAGAATTTGAAAAGGCCTATGGCATGACCAAACAGGAGTGGCGCAAGCAACATCCAGGTGGCCTGCCCAAGGTACAGGCACCGGTAGACATAATGGGTCTACCCGACGATGATCTCGACTCGGCTGTGGCCAAACCTCGCTTTGATCGTACCGGACGCATGATCAAGCGCAAACCAGTCAACACCCAGCAAGGCATGCGGCGCATGATGGGACAACCTCGGACCGTGCGCACTGCCGCGTCCTTGGAGCCAGTGGAAGTTACCATGCAGGTACCCAACAGAAAGACCGATCAGTATGATCTCTTGCCAGCACGTATCTTCAACAACGAAACCGAAGCTCGTGAGTTTGCACGTAGAGTCAATGGCCACATAACCAGCATTAAACCAGTGGTGCATGAAGGTTATCAAGACTTCAAAAAGCCGGAACCATATGCTGTGTGCCTAGCCGGTCGACCTGTTAAACAGTTTGACTTTTATGATGAGGCTCGTCGCTACCACGACAACTGGAAGAAGAAGTTATACAAGTCTGGAAAACCTGAGGACAAAGCAAAGGCTGACAAGATCACCCTTATGCCCATCATGGATGAAGGTATCAAGAGTCGCCTGGCAGGTGCTGCTGTAGCAGGTGCCTTGGCCGCCGGCAGTGCCGGAGCACAGAATCCTGACGCCGGTGCTTTACAACAGGCCGCTCAAAAACAATTTCAAACGCCAATGGCACAGGTAACCAGTCCAGATGATCCAAGTTGGCATCAACTTAACACTCCACGCAATGTTAAAGTGGCATCTCAGGCAACCACTCGATCTGGTGAAAAAAATGGTGTGGCCATCCCCGATGAGTATGATTTCCAGGTTGCGTCAGTCCAAGGACCCAACAAACAAGGTGAATATCTAGTGACAGTTGTCAACAATGACGATGTGGTCACAAACTATGTTACTAAAAATCCTCCCAAGCCTTCGACATTTATCAAAGCTAACCAGGCATTGACCAAAGAACCGCAAACTAATGAAGCTGCCAACGCCGCACAGCAGGCTGCCATTGCCATCAACATGAAGAAACATCACAAAAAGCCCAAGTCGATGGACGAAATGCGCGAGCCACAAAAGTACATTGTTACTATAAATGGCAAAGCTACTAGTCCACTGTTTGCTGACATGGCTGACCGTTTGGTGCAAGCGGCCCATAAAGCTCAGCCAACAGCTCGAATCGAAAAGCGGCCAGCACCAGCTTCACACATACAAAAAGGTCTTGATCGTGTGCGTGCTGGCTACGGCGATGAGGATGACGCCAAGGAACCTTGGTTGGCCGAAGCTTCTACTGAGATCCCAGCCAAGATGGTCACACAGGGCTTTGTGGTAGAATATGATCCGGTTAGCAAAACAGTAGTGATCAGCAAGCGTGGACAGGAACTAGATCGTTTCACTTTCAAAGGTGTTCCAAAGCTGGGCAGTTTCCAAAAAACCATAGCTCAACGTGTAAAAGCCCTGGAAGATGACCTGTACGGTGCTGACCAGGAACCAGGTGTAGTAAGTCTCAGTCGTATGAAGATACCAGGACGCGGTTACGGTTATCAAGAACTAGGCGAGGACACGGCCAGTGCACCAGCCGAGCAGGCCATCCTGCGCAGTATCATGATAGCACATACTGATCTGCTCAAGCAGTTTGGACCCGACAAGGTCATGCAGGCCGTGGAAGAAGTGGCCTACAACATCGGCGATGTAGATGAAATTGGCACTAGCGACGTGTCAGGGTGGGTACACGAAGTTAAACAGATACTTGGTGCTGAATGAAAATCAGCGACTTCAAAATAAAGAACTACAACAAACTGGACAGTATCCTGGTGCGTCTGTGCGAATTGGTTATTGCAGGACAACAACGAGATCCTGATCTATATGGCATGGTGGCTGCGGCTGTATTAGATCCTGATAATCGCTGTGTTGCCGCCTTGAATTATCAAACAGATGCTGGTGATGTGCATGGTGAACGTGCGGCCATTGATGCCTATCGCGAACGTTTTGGAGAAATACCCGAAGGCAGTATCATACTCACTACCTGTAGTCCTTGCACCGAACCCATGCCCGAGCGTTTGGGAGACAGTTGCAAAGATCTAATAAGTTCAACTCCAGTGCATAAAGTATATGCTGGCTATAGAGATCCAAGCCAACAAACATGGGGTGGCGATAAAACTTATCATTTAGAAATTACCAGTAATAAAAAAATCCAAGGACTGTGTGCGGCATTTGCCGCTACCTGGCTCAAGGATGAACTAAATGAACTCAGCTTCTTGGGTAGTCCTTGTACCAAAGACTGCTCGGGTCATCGTGCTGGGTATGCCTGGAGCCAAAGCAAGGGCGGCCGTGTGGCGCAGAGCCCATTTAGCCCCAGCTTCAACAAGGGCAGTCAACTACAAGTGGATGGAAAATGATGTACTACCCTGTATGGCCTGAAGACGACGGCTTAGATACACCAAAAAATCCCTACGCACCGGTATGAAGCTCAATGAAATACAACTGGGTCGCAGTGTGCGATATCCCTTTTTCAGCATATTTGATGTTGTACAGCAAAAGGTTCCAGGACAACCGGGTTTAAAAATACGTTTCAAAAAGAAACAAAATCTACCACCTGAAGTTTTACAAAGTGGCATCTATGCATGGTCTCATCCTGACTGGGGTTATTTCTATGTGGGCATAGCCAGCAAAAACAATTTCCGCGAGCGCTGGTACAAGCACATACAAAAACTGTTGGATCAATGTACCAGCGCCACACAGATGCGAAACTGGCAACAGTTTAGTCAGAAGTTTTTTGCCGCTGGTTATGGCATGGACGATCTCAAAGACATAACACTTAGATTTTTTCCTATACCACCAGATGCCGGAGACGATGCTGTAACATTCAAACGCAAACTGGGCGACATAGAAGACCGCATAGTTTCTGTACTGAATCCTGCCTGCAACTATCAGCATCAATCGGACCGTCCCAGCGCCACCCGCTATCCACAACCACGAACACCCGTGACCGAAAGCAGCGGCTATAGCCTGGCTGGCAGCTTTACTCGCGACTTGATTGCTAGCAAGGTCTGGCTCTTACAAGAATTAGAAAAAATTCAACGCCACTACTCCACCATGTATGTGTTAGGATCCTGGTACGGAAATCTGGCCTTGTACATGAAGCTACAGCCCACGGTCCAGGCAGACCTGATCATCAATGTGGAAATTGATCCTGAAATGTTGAAGACCAGTGAACAGATACTGGACCTGGCAGGAATAGACAACACAGAATACATGCTAAAAGATGCGAACCAACTGGATTATCAACAGTTAGGCGATGCAGGGGTCGTGATTAATACCAGCCTGACCGAAATGTCCGAAGCCGAGTGGTTTGAACACATACCAGCCGGAACCTTGGTGGCCATGCAGGCCCGAGACAATGACCCTGGAGTTAAATATAACGATTCACAGGATATACAACGCAGGTATCCCTTAAGTGAAGTGCTGTATCGCGGTGCTATACAGTTACGAGATCCTGAAACCAAATATCGACGCTTCATGACCATAGGCGTCAAATAACACACCTTAGGACCGCTAGGGTTACGTGTCGGCGGCTGCTGCCGGGTTATAAATAGATTCGCTACCTATTCAAACCAAAGTGAGCACTACTTGATCATTGGCAACAACAAACCCATCCGCGTCATTGGCTATGCTGAGTCATCTCTAACACAGGAATTTGTTGCAGAGATACAGCGCACTCACGCCTGCCAGGTCATGACACCTGAGCAGTTTTGTGTCTTGGCGGATCCATCGCAATTCCAGTACATAGTATCGTTAAATGTAGATTTTCCAGAACGTCGGGCTATCATTGATCAGATAGATCAACAGGATCTGGTCACAGTAATACATGACTCTGCCGTGATAGCCGATCAAACAACCATTGGTGGCGGCACTTTTGTTTTTCCATTCTGCAACATAGGCCTAGCGGCTACAGTGGGACGTCACTGTGTCCTGGCGGCCTACAGCATGATCGGACATCATGCACAGATTGGTCGCAACTGTGTGTTGCGACCGTCGGTGATCGTCACAGGCAAGAGTCAAGTAGGGGATCACTGTGTTTTTAATCTAAGATCAACAGTGACCAATCAGGTTCAGGTGGCTGATTCAGTCCAGGTACAGGCATTCAGCAATGTCATATGTGATGTGGATCAGCCAGGACGATATGCTGGTCGGCGAGCTAGAAAGATCACATAGATGCTGAAAAAAATCATTCCAATTACTACCTTTCCTGCGCAGGACCTCAAGGGAAAATACTGTCTCAGTCCATTTGTGCAGATCAATGTGGATGCCGACGGCTTTGTGGGTATCTGTGGTTGTTCTACCTGGCAACCTACCCGTATTGGCAACATATTTGATAACAACCTGGCTGACCTCTTGGCCGGGAGCATGGCCCAAAGCATACGGCAAAGCATCATAGATGGCACATATATCTACTGCGATCCAGACAAGTGCGGCATACTGAGAACCAATGGTCTCAACACTGTTGAAAACCTGTCGCCCGAGGTAGCCTGGGCAGTAGAGGATCCTGCTAGATTCCTGGTGCCACACTATATTACCTTGTCCATGGATCGCACCTGCAATCTCTGGTGCCCCAGTTGCAGACATACAGTGCTCAAAAACGATTACGAGACCAAGGAACGCCAAACACAACTATCGGCCATAGTGGCTCGCAATCTTTTTGGTACACCCACTGACCAGCGCATCGTATTGACCCTGGACACTGGCGGTGATCTTTTTGCCAGTGCATTTTTGTTAGATTTTTTGGCCAATATTCCCAGTAAAGATTTTCCAAATCTAGAGCTAGATATCTTGTCAAATGGTTTACTATGCGAGGATCGTTGGCACAGGATGGGCGACATGCAGGGTCATGTAAAAAAGATAACCATATCTTATGATGCCGCCACAGCTGAAACATATGAACAACTCAGACGTGGTGGCGCCTGGAGCAACATCATGCAGGCCATGCGCTGGCTACAGGACAAGAAGGCACAAAACGGAATGCAGTTCAATGCTCGTATGGTAGTACAGCGTGCCAACTACAAAGAGATGCGAGATTTTTATGATCTCAGCAAGGGCTTTGGTTGCGATTCGGTCCAGTTCCAACGCATAGTCAACTGGGGCACATTCACAACGGATCAGTTTGCCCAGATCGATGTGTACCACAAAGATTCCGATCTGTATGCAGATGCCATGGCTCAGCTCAAGTCTGTATCAGGATTACCAGATACTGAATTTTGGCACGGTATGCCAAAAATCTCTTGATTTCTATCAGGATGTGCTGTATAATATTTTATCAAAGGAGATTTACATGTCAAACAACAGAACTTTCAACACAGCAGAACAGGCCAAATTGACCCAGGTCATCAACGAAGGTATGCAGGTTACCTTGGAGATTGAAACACTTACCGGCGGTCTCAACGACACCATCAAGGCCATTGCCGAAGAACTAGACATCAAACCCAATATTCTCAAGAAGGCCATCAAGCTGGCACACAAGGCCGAGTTTGGTCGTGAACAACAAGATCATGAACTGTTGGAAACAATTTTGACCACAGTAGGCAAGACCTTATAAGTATTGTTTTCAACAAACAACGAGTCGTTCACGTTACGAACATGAATCAAGGTATGTGGGCCATAAGCCACAAGGAGAACGATGTATATTGATGCCTTATTTGATCGTGAACACGATCGCATACATGTGGTTGAGCGCAGAGATGGCGAGCGGAAGTATTGCGAGTATCCGGCCAACTACATTTTTTATTACGAAGACGGCAGAGGCAAGTTCCAAAGTATTTTTGGAACACCCGTCAGTAGATTCTCAACACGCAACAACAAGGAATTCCGTAAGGAACTCAAGATGCAGTCCAGCAAGCGACTGTTTGAGTCCGATATCAATCCGGTATTCCGTTGTCTAGAGGACAACTACAAGGGCCAAGATGCGCCTCGACTTAATGTGGCGTTTTTTGACATTGAGGTAGACTTCGATCCTGAGCGTGGATTCAGCAAGCCCGAAGATCCATTCAATCCCATAACAGCTATCTCAGTTTATCTACAGTGGCTAGAACAGTTGGTTACTCTGGTGGTTCCGCCTAAGCACATGAGCGAGGCCACTGCGCAGGAAATTGCCGGCGAGTTTGAAAACACCATCATCTTCCGCGACGAAGGTGAAATGTTAAAAACGTTCCTGGATCTAATCGAAGATGCTGATGCTATCTCGGGTTGGAATTCGGAGGGCTATGACATACCTTACACTGTGAATCGTGTGACCAGGGTGCTGAGCAAGGACGATACTAGACGTTTTTGTCTATGGAATCAGTATCCCAAGGGCCGTACATTTGAACGCTTTGGTGCTGAGAGTCAGACCTATGACCTGATCGGTCGTGTGCATATGGACTATATGCAACTGTATAGAAAATATACCTACGAAGAACGCCATAGCTATAGCCTAGATGCCATTGCCGAATACGAATTGCAAGAAAGCAAGACTGTGTTTGAAGGTACCTTGGATCAACTGTACAATCAAAACTTCAAGACCTTTATTGAGTACAACAGACAAGATACCATGATCTTGGCCAAGCTGGACCGGAAGTTAAAGTTCCTGGATCTGGCCAATACCTTGGCACATGAGAACACTGTGTTGCTACAAACCACCATGGGTGCTGTGGCTGTGACCGAACAGGCCATCATCAACGAAGCACACGAACGTGGCATGGTTGTGCCCAATCGCAAGGAACGTTACTCAGATGAGGATACTCAGGCTGCAGGTGCCTACGTGGCTTACCCACGCAAGGGCATACATGAATATGTAGGGTCCATAGACATCAACAGTCTTTATCCAAGTGCTATTCGTGCGCTTAACATGGGACCAGAAACCATTGTGGGACAACTGCGTCCCATCATGACTGACCGTTATATTGCTGACAAGATACGTTCTGGATCCAGCTTTGCGGCCGCATGGGAAGGACTGTTCGGCAGTTTAGAATACACCGCTGTGATGGAAATGCAGACCGGCACAGAGATCACCATTGACTGGCAAGACGGTGAGGAATCAGTTCACAGTGCGGCTGAAGTATGGAAGATCATATTTGACTCAAACCAGCCCTGGATGCTCAGTGCCAATGGCACAATCTTTACCTATGAAAAAGAAGGTATTATCCCTGGTTTGCTAAAACGCTGGTATGCAGAACGTAAAGAAATGCAGGCCAAACTAAAGGAATGTAAAAATGCAGAAGATGAAGAGTATTGGGACAAGCGTCAACTGGTTAAGAAAATTAACCTCAACAGTCTCTATGGTGCTATTCTTAATCCTGGTTGCCGTTTCTTTGACAAGCGTATTGGCCAATCCACAACTCTTACTGGTCGTGCGATTGCCCGTCACATGGATGCTTATGTAAACGAATGCATCACCGGCAAGTATGATCACGTGGGCGATGCCATTATCTATGGTGACACAGACTCCTGTTACTTTACTGCTTATCCTGTGCTGAAGGACGAGATCGAAAAGGGCAACATGACCTGGACTAGAGAAACAGCAGTTCAACTGTATAATTCGATTGCTGATCAAGTCAATGAGAGTTTTCCAGGCTTTATGGAACAGGCGTTCCATGTGCCGCGTGAAATGGGTAGTGTGATCCGGGGCGGTCGAGAGATTGTGGCTTCCAAGGGCCTGTTCATTACCAAGAAGCGTTATGCTGTCATGTATTACGACAAAGAGAACAAGCGTGTGGACACACACGGAAGCCCGGGCAAGGTCAAGGCCATGGGTCTGGACTTAAAGCGATCAGATACTCCCAAGGTAATCCAAGAGTTTTTAAGTGAGATCCTAAACGATGTCTTGATCGGTGCCACTAGAGAACAGATCATTGAAAAGATTCGCGAGTTCAAATACAAGTTCAAAGAGCGACCAGGTTGGGAAAAAGGATCACCCAAGCGTGTCAACAATCTAACCAAGTATGCCAAGGAAGAAGAACGCCTAGGCAAAGCCAACATGCCCGGACATGTGCGTGCCGCACTCAACTGGAACAACCTGCGTCGTATGAATAGCGACAAATACTCCATGCAGATTGTAGATGGCATGAAAACCATTGTGTGTAAACTAAAACAAAATCCCTTGGGCTGGACATCAATTGGCTATCCCACAGATGAACTACATCTACCACAATGGTTCAAAGATCTGCCATTTGACGATGGTGAGATGGAAGCTACCGTGGTAGATCAAAAACTAGACAACCTGTTGAGTGTATTGGACTGGGATCTGGCCGCGGCCACCAATACTGAAAACACATTCCAAGCCCTGTTTGAGTGGTAATATGAAACTGAGCCAACTGGTAACATTTCTCAATGAATTGGATCGTTTCTCCTCAGACAGCATCAGACAGTCTGCAGATACGCATTTAAGCAGAATAATAAGTGTGATACAGGCCCAACAGATAGGATTTTTTGAATCTAATGGAAAAAATCTTGCTGAAAAACTGTGTGACCACAAGCAAACTGTGTTTGACACCTTGGATAATTTCGAGTTGGATCTGGCAAACATAAGACAACGACTGCTGGAACGTATCACTGAAGAGGAAAAACCTTTGTTGCAACAGAGTTATCAGTGGTATGAATCACAAAATTCCATAATGCGAGGCTTTAACGAATATCAGTCTGATTTTTATAGAGACGACTACGGCATCCTTAGACGTGGCATGGATCGCAACGTGGAATCTGCACGCAAGGATATGCTGGAAAACATAATGAGTCGCTTGCCCACTCCAGTGGAGAAAATTAGAGAACTACAGGAAGCACGTATCCGTCGTTACGCAGATCCTCGATATCCAGCCATGTTTATACATCCTGGCAAAAGTGACTTGATTCATCATATGGTCGCCAACGATCCGGTCTACATTGTAGACGAGCATTATGAACTGTTGGAGCCAGCCTTGAACAAGTTTCCCTATGCTTATCAAGGACGCCTACGCAAGTATGTGATACAGGAAGTGCCAGATCAAGAAATATTGGTATCAATACCCAAAAATCAATTTTTGGTATGTGTGGCCTACGACTTTTTCAACTACAAGCCTTTTGAGATTATACGACAATATCTAAATGAACTCTACACCAAGTTACGCCCTGGTGGTGTCCTGATCATGACCTTTAATGATTGCGATCGCCCTGAAGCTATCGAATTGGTTGAGCGAACTTCAGCCTGTTATACTCCGGGGCGCTTGATCCGTGGCATGGCTGAAAGTATTGGTTATACCAAGGAGTTTGAATTCAATGACGGTGGGCCTTGGACCTGGCTAGAGTTGCGAAAACCTGGGCTGATAAGCACGATCAAAGCCAATCAAGTCATGGCAAAAAAATTACCAAAGTAGTTGCAAAATCTAAATAACCCCTGTACAATACAACAAAGGAGATGTAAACATGAGAGACCATTTATTAGACTTAGTAGAACACACGCATGATCTGGGCGTTATTGACCTGGTCAAGATCACCGGTACTGATACCGAAACACAGATCTTCGGCGTGGCCGAAGATCGCAGCGTGGTATTAAACGGCGCATTTGCTGGACCTGTGGCCGACTTTATTGGCCTGTTCGGTATGCCAAATCTCAGCAAACTGAAAGTATTATTAAATCTGCAGGAATACAAGGAAGGTGCTGATTTGAGTCTTACACGCAAGTCCACAGGAGAACCTGACGGAATCGCCTTTAAGAATGCCACCGGTGACTTCAAAAACAATTATCGCTTTATGGCTTCAGAAATTGTCACAGAAAAAGCCAAGGATGTAAAATTCAAAGGTGTCAACTGGCATGTGGAATTTGAGCCCACAGTGGCCGCTATCCAGCGTCTTAAAATGCAGGCGCAGGCCAACAGCGAAGAAGTCAACTTCCAAGTCAAGACCGAAAACGGCGACTTGAAGTTTTTCTTTGGTGATCATTCAACCCATGCAGGAAACTTTGTGTTTCATCCTGGAGTAACTGGTACACTCAAGCGTTCATGGTCATGGCCAATCAAACAGGTCATCAGCATCTTGGATCTAACCGGCGACAAGGTATTCAAGATCAGTGATGACGGTGCAGCACAGATCACTGTAGATTCTGGTGTAGCTGTTTACAACTATATCTTGCCAGCACAGACCAAGTGATACAAGACAATCTCACAGCCAAGCAGAACGATTACGCTGTATTCTTGCCAGCAATCAGTGGATTCTATGCTACCTTTGTAGGCAAACAGCGTGATCCTGTAAACGGTCCTTATGTGGATCCGGCACGCATGCCTACAGGTATTCCGGACATGGAACAGATGAACTGGCTCAATGCTCAAAAGGGCCTGTTCCCATACCGATGGTCGTTATATTCAGGTGGACATGCCAATCTAGATCTTACCAAACAGGACTGGTCTGAGGACATGGTACGCAATCGAGACCCCAATACGCTTATGTTGGGCGACTCGGGTGGATTCCAGATCGCCAAGGGCCTGTGGGAAGGAGACTGGAAGGCCGGTTCTGGTTGCGCCAAGGCCGAAGCCAAACGCCGAGCAGTCTTGACCTGGTTGGATAGCGTCAGCAACTACTGTATGACACTCGATATTCCAACCTGGGTGATACATGATCAAAAGGCTTCAGATGCTTGTAAAATTAAAACTCTACAGCAGGCCATTGATGCTACCAAGTTCAACAACGAATATTTCATGGCCAACCGTAAGGGCAAGGCCAATGGCGGCACCAAGATCCTAAACGTGTTGCAGGGCGACAATCATCGCAATGCCGATGACTGGTACGACATCATGAAAGAGTATTGTGATCCTGTGAAATATCCTGACACACACTTTGATGGTTGGGCCATGGGCGGACAAAACATGTGTGATGTACACTTGATCTTGCGCAGACTTGTGGCCTTGCGCCACGATGGATTCTTGAAGGAAGGCATACATGATTGGATGCACTTCTTGGGCACGTCAAAATTGGAGTGGGCGGTGTTGTTGACCGATATACAACGTGCTATACGCAAGTATGTGAATCCTAGTTTCACTATCAGCTTTGACTGTGCAAGTCCGTTCCTGGCCACTGCCAACGGACAGGTATATCATCATATTGATCTTCCACACGAAGGCAAATGGTGCTATAGAATGAGCCCTATTGTGGACGACAAAAAGTATGCTACCGATACCCGTCCCTACAGAGATGCAGTTTTACAAGACGGACTGTTGGACACCAAAAAAGATGGAAAAGTTATTCCTGGTCACTTTGACGAAAGTCCAATTAGTAAACATTTGTTGATGAAGGACATCTGCATTTACAAGGCAGGAGTTCCAAAAGCCGGTGTCGTGATCACTGAAGATAATTTCCAAGATCCAACACTGTATGATGTGTTGCCCGATGTAAACAAAAATGGCAAATGGGGCAAGACATCGTGGGACAGTTTCAGCTATGCGCTACTAATGGGTCACAATGTTTGGATGCACATTGAAGCGGTACAACGTGCCAACAGAGAATACGATGCCGGCAAGTATCCCTACATGATGCGCAACGAAAACGGCGATCACGAGTACTTCCATGATATTGTTGACAGCATATTTGCTACAGCAGATAGAGCAGAAGCCGAAGCCATCATCGAAAAGTATGATCGTTACTGGATGGACATCATTGGCACAAGAGGCTTCAAAGGCAAGAAGGCCAAGAGTGGTCGTCCCATGTTTAATCTGTTGTTTGAGGAAGCGGATACATCAGATGACCGTAACGAGGACGAAGTAGAATTAGATCAATCAAAACTAGATAATTTGGAGGCTGCATGACCTGGGAACGTCGCATTAAACATTTGGAAGAAGCACACCATGTGTTGGACAAGCGCATAGATGGTTTGGAGAAAACTGGTGTATTTGATGATGTGGAACTGAACGATTTGAAGAAACAACGGTTGCAATTAAAGCGACAAATTGTTACACTTAAACAAGATCACGCTCCCGAAACCTATTACAATACCGAACAAAATGATTAGAGCCGGACACCAAGAAGTCAGTTTCTTTACCGGAACCGAAGTGGAACACACTCCGGCATTTGGCAAGAGGACTTTGTTTGTGGTGGGTCTACAGGATCCACAAATTGTTTTGCAAGAAGCCAAGAACAATGACTGCGAGCATGTCTATTTTGGTGCTAATCAAAGTTTTCCAGCACTAGATAAAAATGATGCCGATGGTTGGCGCGATTGGGAAGTCATGGTGCAGGACTGCCTAGAGGCTGGCTGGTTCTGCACACTGGATTTGGATCTGGCGCAGGCTGAAGGCCTGTTGGAAAGCGGTCTAGTTGAATTCCATAACTTTATACCCATGATCTCGGTCAAACTACCATACATCAAACAGTTTGGTTATAATGCTGTGATCAAAATTGACGACAAAGATTTTAACGCAACAAACCCAGGTGTGTGGTGTCACAGCCTGCACGATTTACAAAATCGAGATCTGTTCACCGACTGGTCTAAATATACCAAGGACGAAATAATCAAATGAGAAACTGGCTTAGACAACGCTTGCTCAATCTGTTAGTAGGTGGCGATGCAGAAGTAAAAGTTGTGACTAGAGGACGAAGCCGACTCGGTCGTGACTTTGACGAAGTAGAAGAATGCAACGGCAATGGCATTGATCTTCCAGATCCAATCACGTTCAAGGTGCAACAGGTCAACGGTGGCACCGTGATTGAGTCCAAGCACTATGATCCTAAGAAGGATGATTTCCGCGTCAAACTGCATATTGTGACACCCGAAGAAAATCTGTCAGAATCAATTGGCAAAATTGTAACCATGGAGTTGCTACAAAAATAGAATATGGGTCAGTTTTCATAAATAAACATAAGGAGAAACTCTTATGTATTATGTATATGGATTGTATGACCCATTAAAAAACGAATTGTTTTATATAGGAAAAGGTAAAACAACAAATAATAGGCACAATGATCATTTAACAGAACGACGAGGTAAAGAAAACAAACTAAGATGGCAACGCATTTGTCATTTAAGAAAAGCCGGGTTAGAACCAATTATTCAACTGTTGATTGAAAATATAGAGTGCGAAGAAACTGCATATGATGAAGAATCAAAATTAATCAAACAATATGGTAAAATTATTGACAATACAGGAATACTTACAAATATTTTAGATGATGCTCGTCCTCCAAGTTGGAAAGGACGAGTTAAAACAGTTGAACATAGAAAAAATCTATCCTTGTCACATATGGGCAAAACATTATCAGAAGAAACCAAAAGAAAAATAATTGAAACTAAAATTAAAAACGGAACATTAAAATCTGGTATGGAAGGTAAAACACATACCAACGAAGCAAAGCAAAAAATAAGCAAAACAAAGAAAAATGTTCCAATGAGTATTGACAGTAGTATGAAGAAGAGTGTAAAATTAAAAGGAAAGCCGTGGTCTGAAGCTAGAAGATTAGCGGCACTAACACAACGCAAAACAGGACCCAAACCAAAATGATTCAAGAGCAAAGAGCACAAGTTGATAGGATATTAGAAGCGGCTAATAGAAAAATATTTGTTCAATTCCAGAAGGAAGGCATCCACTGTTACCCAGCGGCTGCCACGGATCCAAAGTTAAATACAGCAGGAGAGTATGATGTATCGTTCCTTGCTAGTCCTCATCGCCATATATTTCATTTCCGGGTGTCAATCGATGTGTTCCACAATGACCGGGACATCGAGTTCATCCAGTTCAAACGCTGGTGTGAATCACTGTATTCAGGTTCGGGTGCCGTTCTAGCCCTGGACTGGAAATCGTGCGAGATGATCGCCGACGATCTATATCTTCAGATAGCTGATCGCTATCCTGGGCGTGCTGTTGTGATTGAAGTGTCCGAAGACGGAGAAAATGGATGCTCGATCACTTATAATCTTACTCGCCCTAGTCAATCAATCGTAATTTAATAAATTATGCACACATTGTATCTCGGACCAAGTTGGGCTGTACAAAGCTATGAATCTTGGAACGGCGACACAGATACAATTAAGACTAATCTGGCACAAGAACTACGCCTTGAAAACTACACACAGTTGGCCAACTATTCTGAATCCAACATGCGACAGTTGAATCGAGCTATTGAATTCATGCAACAACATCCAGAACTAGCACCTTTTCGTTTGTTGTTTGTGATGTCATCTAGTCTACATGATGCTCCTGTGTTGCGTAGTGGAACAAGAGAAGAGTTTGCCATGGTTTTTCTACGATCCAAAAATCCAATTGATCTTTTGCAGGATCTTGAAAGAGGATTTTATGATCGTATATGTCAACTTGGAATTCCAGTTGGTTTGATTGGGGCTCATACCGACGTGGTTGATTATGATTTTCCACCACATGTTACGGTAATACATCCTAGTTGGCAGAACTTTCTAGGCAATCAATCTGGACTAGATCCCTTTTTGGGTTGGCCCTGTGAGATCGCCAATTTATGGTTGCAAGGAAGATTAGACTACGGACGACATATTCCAATGGTGGATCCTTCTAAGGAACTGGTATTCGAAATCGATCAACAATTTAAACGTTGGGATATTTTGGAACAAAATAAACTGTGGTGCGGTGTGCATCCAAACCTACGAGGCAATCAACTGTTTGCCAAACATATTGCTGATTCATTTAACAAATGGATTGACAATGTTGCATAGAAGCTGTACAATTAACTTAACTTTATTAAAAAAGGAAACATCATGGGCAAGCAACACTATCGTCCTAACCCAAGAGCTCTAGCAGTACAAGAGGAACTCAGTAAGTTTTTAGAATTTTGTGTAGACTACGGTTACAGATTCCGCGAGGAAGATGTCTACAACTTCAAGAGCTATGCTTGGCAACAGTACAACAAGTTCAGCCAAGGCAAGAATGCCAAGAACATGTGGGAAGAGGATGCCCGCAGATTCTCTGGATACCGTCGCCATGCGTAAGCTATTTTACATGGGTTTAGAGAGTTACGAAGCTCGCTATACCCTACAACTGACTGAATGGAATCGTCGTGTGTTTGATCGACGTGGCATTGACTATGTTGTTGTTCCAGGCACAACCATTGATAATACTCAAAGTATTTCGGTAGGCCAGGTCCTAGATGCACATGGTCGCAGTTACTTTAGTATGAGCCAGATGATGAATCTGGTGCAGATGATGCGTAATGGAGAAGTCACCAATGAAGACGTTATCTACTTTGAAGACATGTTTCAACCCGGTATTGAGAGCTTGCCTTATATCCTGGATCAAGTTGATCCTGCTCAGCGTCCCCGTATTTTTGTTCGTTGTCTTGCTCAGGCCATTGATCCAGACGATTTTGTTCATGTATGGGGTATGGCTAAGTGGATGGCGATCTATGAAAAAATGGTTAATGAATTTGCCACTGGTGTATTAGCTTCTAATGAAGAGATGGTGGCTCACATGCGCATTGCCGGTTGGTCGGCGCCTATCTACAATATTTCAGGACTAGCATTTGGCAAAGAGGAAGTTCTAGAACGCATTGGTGGTGCGGCAAATATCCTTCCATTTGAACAACGCAAGCGGCGTGTAGCTTTTGCAGCTCGTTTTGATCAGGAGAAACAGCCAGGCTTCTTTATGGATCTGATTGACATGTATCATGCACAGGGACAACACAAGGACATTGAATTTGCCATCATGCAAGGCGGTCCTTTACGCAGCAATAATCCTGACTATGTGACTCGTGCCAGAATGCTGGAGTCAGCTGGCCAGGTCAAAATTTATGAGAACCTAAAGAAAAATGATTACTACGCTTTGCTTAATGATACTAGGGTATTGTTTAATTGCGCTTTACAAGACTGGGTCAGTAACACTGTGTCCGAAGCAGATACGCTTGGATCGAATGTTTTATATCCTGCTTATCGTAGCTTCCCTGAAACTTTTGCTGACGACCCCAACCGGCTGTACGTTCCTTGGTCAATAGATGATGCCTATCACAAGTTAGAACTGTTGCTAAATCAACCACATCACAACATGGGCTTGATTTCGGACTGGACTGATGGCACTGTAGATCGTATAGTAGACATCATCACTGGTTCAGGTGAGCAATGGAATCGTGCTGGTAATCGTTATAGAGATCACGTGAGCCAGGCCAAATATGCCGTAAGGAAGATCGAATCTTGAAAGTGATGGTAACCGGAGCCGCAGGTTATATCGGCGGCCAAACTGTGTTGAAGTTGTTGGATGCTGGGCATGAAGTCCTGGGCGTGGATCGCCGTGCTCCACCAGACCGCTTGGTAAACATGCCCGGAACCTGGTGGTGCACACATGACTTTGCCAGCGATCCGGCACTTGCCACCATAGACATGTTCAAACCCGATGCCATCGTACACTGTGCTGGAACAAGCCTAGTTGGACCAAGCCTGGCCAATCCCAACGAGTACTACGAGAATAACTTTGTCAAGACCAAACGCCTGCTGGACTTTATGCTAGAACAAAAACAGACACACATTAGATTTGTGTTTAGTAGCAGTGCAGCAGTCTATGGTGATCCTGTCATGACGCCTGTTCAAGAAACAGATCCTACCGAACCAATCAGTCCATATGGTCAAAGCAAGCTAATGATAGATTGGATGTTGGCCAGTTATCGACGTGCTTATGGACTTGACTATGTCAGCTTTCGCTACTTCAATGCCTGCGGTGCTGATAGGCTGGCACGCCATGGTCAAGAACCTGGAGCCACACATATCATCGCCCGTGTGTTAGAATCTGTGAAAAATAAACAGGACTTTGTGCTATACGGCACAGACTATCCTACCAAGGATGGAACTTGTATACGTGATTATGTTCACGTGGAGGACTTGGCAGACGCACATGTGCTGGCTATAGATCAACAGATACCAAGCGATATCTATAATCTTGGTACCAACACTGGATACAGTAATCTAGAAGTTATCCGTTTAGTTGCGCAAATCACTGGTGTTGATGTTCCTGTGTTGCATGGTCCTAAACGCGAAGGTGATCCGGCTGTGCTTACCGCTGATGCTGGCAAATTTATGACGGTAAGTGCATGGCAACCACGATTTTCTATGACAGATATAATTGATCATGCCTGGGCATGGTACAATCAATGATGAAATCCCTAGCCGATTACAGTGATGCTTTCTTGGCCATCAGAGACTTTGAATCTGCCCTGTGTGACTACACCGGTGCTCCTTACTGTGTGACCACTGACAGTTGTACCCATGCCATAGAGCTGGCGCTTAGAATAACACACGACAGATCTCCGGTATCCTTTCCGGCCAGGACCTATCTCAGTGTGTTGATGACCATGCACATCTTAGATATTCCTTATGAACTGGAAGACCTGGATTGGCGTGAGAGCTACGAGATCAAAGGTACCAGAGTATGGGACTGTGCAAGACGGTTAGCGCCCGGCATGTATCAAGCTGGCACAATACAGTGCCTCAGTTTTGGTCGTACCAAACCTATGGAGATTGGTCGTGGTGGCTGTATACTGACCGACGATGCTGAAGTCTATCGTAGAGCTAGCATGATGAGAGCCGATGGTCGCGATATTTTTAAGTACAGCATTGGAACCGAGCACAGTTGGGCACGCCAGGAAACCTTTGAAATTGGATATCACTACACCCTGCGGCCAGGTGACTGTGTCGAAGGTCTTAATCTTTTGGAGCAGAAAAGATTTACGCCGCAAATTGACAAGCATTATGATTATCCAGACTGCAGAACAATCGCAATAAAGTCTTGACATCAACCTAAATAATCCCTATAATAGTAACAAGACTGGTCATCCTCGACCCTAATAACTCGGAGAAATAAATGGCAGAAGAACAAGAAAAGAATTTGAGCGAAGTGATTCGCGAACAGATGAAGGCACAAGGCAAACGCTTTTGGGCCGGCGACAACATCAGCGACTTTGTCAGCCGTGGCGACAAGGTCTACTTGATCGATGAAGCGACCAAGGCCTTTGAAGGTGTGCTAGATGCCTTGTTGATTGATAGAGAAACAGATCCAAACTCACGGGGTACTGCACGTCGCTTGGCCAAGATGTATTACAACGAAATAATGGGAGGTCGATATGATCCAGCACCAGATTGCACGGCATTTCCAAATGATTCAGAAGACCGTTACGAAGGCATGCTTGTGGTTCGTAGTGAGTTGCGTAGTATGTGTAGCCATCATCATCAGCCTGTCTCAGGCGTGGCTTATATTGGCATTATTGCAGCAAATAAGCTCATTGGTCTTTCGAAATATACTAGGATAGCGCAGTGGTGTGCTCGTCGTGGTACTTTGCAAGAAGAGCTATGCAATGACATCGCTAAAGAAATAATGCGTGCCACTGATTCGGAGCATGTGGGCGTGTATATCCAAGCCACGCATGGTTGCTGTGAGAATCGTGGCATCATGGCACACTCCAGTCTAACACAGACCACAGTGCTCAAAGGTGCCTTCAACACAGACCCCGGAACCAAGAAAGAGTTCATGGACAATATCAAACTACAGCAGGACTTTGCACCAAGATGAACCTGGATCCAAGATGCTGTGGTTCTGGAACCTGCATAATCAATGCCGAAGGCGAGTGCTGGTGCGGACAACGCTGGGATGGCGAACGCATGTGCCAGCCTTACTATGTCAACGAATCCGGTTTGCGAGTTAATGCTGTAACCGGCGAATTGTTAAAGGCCAAACCCGAGTAATATTCTGTTGTTAAAAAACCACACACTAGTTTGACTCGAAATGACTGTTCGCTTATAATAGTAGTTAGATCAACTATTATTGGTGTAGGTCATGGAGAAAAAGTCAGTATTACGCCGTAGTGCGCTGAGCGTGGCAGTATCCACAGTATTCTTGCTTTCAGCCTGTGCAGGTGGTGGTGGAGGTGGTGGAGGTAGTAGCACCAGTGATTCAACTACCGGTTACAGCGCCAGCACCATGTCCCGTTATGGATTCACTCAAGGTACCCGTGCTACTGTGCCTTATGCAACACCTCAGTTGGTCAGTACTTTCAATCCCTACGGCAACAACAATACCTATGCCAATAATGCCAGTCAGCAATATGTAGTCAACAATCTTACCGGCGACGGCGGTGACGACATGATCATTACCGGTCGTCGTACCAGACCCGACGGAACAGTAAATTCCAGCAACTGGGTTGACAGTAGCATACAGTTATTTGATTGGCAAAACGGTAAACTGACCAATGACACTGCCAGATTCTTTCCCAATGGCAACAACATGATCCTGGGCACAGATCCTACTGTGCAGTTTGCCGATTTCTTCCATAGCGGGCATACAGATATATTTGTGAGTCCCAGCACCGATTCCAATTACTATGGACCCACAGGCACCAGTGTGGCTTATCTATATCGTAATTTTACTGCCAGTTTCAGTCTAAATACCATTGATTTAGGCGTTCCGGTCTGGGCTCACGGTGCCACCATTGGTGACCTAGACCGTTCAGGCTATCAAAGTGTGGTCATTGCCGACATGGGGCCTAATACCAGCATCCTGATAAACAATCACGTGAATGGCTTTACAGTTTATCAAGATCACAATGGAGTTGACGGTCAGCTTCGGTGGGGTGCTGCCAGCGTGGCTGCCGCTGACTTTCTCGGCACCGGTGGCAACCAACAGTTGGTATTTACTGATGCGGCCTGTAGTGGAGCTGCTGTAAACTGCGGCGACAGCACCAGCAGTACCAAACTGTACACTTGGAATATTACCAATGGGCAGATGAGCCTTAACTATGTCAAGGATCTTCCTACTCCCATATTTGATCAGGCACAATGGGTGGGATCTACCAATGGAGGTCACAACTATCTAGTGATCACCAACGACTTCAGCAGTGCTGGAAGTGCAGACTTGATGATATTCAGTTCTCCCAACAATGGAGGTAAACTCAGTGCTATTCAGCTGTTGCAAAATGATGGTCATGGCAACTTCACAGATGTGACCAGCACCATGTTGAAAGGCTACAACATGAATACCTACGGCACTTATCATCCACAGTTTATTGATCTAGGCAATGGACAAAAAAGTATGATTGTCAGCGAAGGAGGCGACAATAGCAGTGCCAATAACAGCACACAATTCCTTATCAAACAGAGTGCCACTGGACCTTATGTGGCTGCATTCCAAAATATCATTACTGATTTTGCCAGCCAG
>Ga0208738_1000122_pt1 | contig 24501 bp, 1 predicted proteins | sample CryBogCBE21Jul09_FD_184561 | JGI IMG/M metagenome (GOLD analysis project Ga0208738, IMG submission 184561) | Freshwater microbial communities from Crystal Bog, Wisconsin, USA - CBE21Jul09 (SPAdes) | ecosystem: Environmental > Aquatic > Freshwater > Lake | place: Crystal Bog, Wisconsin, USA... | reverse complement strand
TATTGTGATAAGTATGTAGTGACCTTTTTCGTGTTAGGGCTATCGCGGACGGACGAGTGAAAGCCGGATGTGAGAGAAGACGAGTACTTCGTCTGGGTAGTATTGTTCCGGTAGATCTGGACGTAGTTGAGGGGTGTATATCATCGCGAAGAGTTATGGTACTGGTTGTAAGAGTCTGTGTGATTGGTAGAGTGCAGGAGTCATCTTCGTCGTTTGGAGTCGTACATGATTGTGCTGGAGTACAGGAGAATGTTGATAGAGCATTGGACAGGAGTATGGATGGATTCATATCGGTTATGGGTAATGTGTCAGCGTTTGAGGAAGTGATGTTAGTGGTAGCAGTTTGGGTCGATGAGCCTGGAGTTGTGGTAGAGGATATTACTGTATTGTCGACCCGAGGGATGTTTGTGTCTGTGATAGAGACATCAGGTATGGAGGTAGGATCTGGATTGTTTACTGTTGATGAATGTGTGGATGGAGAGAAGTTGAGGAGCGAGGTGGGAGACGGTTCGGGAACTGCTTGCGATTGTGTTTGTGTGGTCGGGTGAATTTCTGAGGCTTCAGGAGGAGCAGTTGTCGTGATGTGTGTTGAAAATAGATGGATTTCAATTTCGGGTACTGTTAATGCTGTTAGATTATGGGCTCGTTGAAGGATGTGATGAAGAGATTGATGGAAGTGGAAGGTACCAAGGATGGAGTCTTTCATATGTGGAGGGGGTTCTGTCAGGGAATGTGGGTGTGTCAGAATTGGTGTTAGGATTGGGGCTTGTGGCAGACGCGTTGTGGTACGGCGATACGAGAAATGTTCTGCAGTTGAGGATTGCTGTCGTAGTTCTGAGGCCGTTTGATGGGGAAGTTGAGAGATGGGGTGGCGATGACCGGCATCCATCGTTGTGGGTTGAAAAGGTTGTAGCTGGAGAAGTGGAAGATGCGTTGTTATCGAGTTAAACAGTTCAGAACTGTATTCGGAAAAAGGTATTATATATTGGCGTAGGTGTGATTGTAGCAGAAGAAGTGGTAATGCGAGTATGATCTGACGTGTAACCGAGGTGTAATGGGTTGGAACTCTCACGGACTTTGTAACTCTATGAAAATGTCGTACTGATTCCTCTTGGAGATGGGTTAGTGTCATCTGGGTCGGATCAAGGTCGGAGAGGTTTAGCCCTGTTGGCGATTGTACCCACTGTGACGACAAGAGTTCGAGTATTAACGGACTGGGTTCTGTGGCGGTCGGTCTCAGAGCATCATAAAAGTCGCTGGCAATGATTCGGGCGAAGTGACTGAGAGGATCGCCCATTTGGGTTGAAGTGTTGTATTGTTGAACCTCGTTGTGCCAGGCAGTGGGTTTGGTTCGTCTGCGATGAAGTTCGGTGTAGATGCCGGAGTGTAGTCGTCGAAGTGGAAGTTGAGTGTTGTCGCGAAGTGAAGTGATTTTGTGTTGAAGGTCGGAGAAAAGTAAATCAAGGTCAGATAGGTAAAGAGCATCTCGATGAGGTTGAAGATCCGCGTTGGATTCGATGAAAAGGTCTAGACGTTCTAGTTGGCCTAGGGTGGTGTTATCGGATGTAGATAGCCTTTGACGCATAATTTCTGCGGCTTGGCGGCGGCTTGTAGACATGGTAGGATCGCGTATGTATTCGATGTGTTTGTGGAGTTGCCAGAGATGGTTTCGGCTCGTGCTTTCACATCTGTGTGCTAAGTGAAGAGTGCGTAGGATAAAGAGGAGATCTTTGGTTTCTTTGTTGGTGAGATATTCATTGTGAGCTTCGACGTGTTTGCAGAGTAATGGGGCTGAAAGAAGTAATGTTGATCTGCTGGAGGTGTCGGTTAGAGCTTGACGGAGGTGTGAGAATGGTGTGGAGGGGGTAGAGGTTTGGAGTGTGGAGTCAGTGATGATAGTGGTGGGGAGAGAGGAAAGTTGGTACGACAGTAGTGCATCTTGTTCGGTCCAACCTGCCTCCGTTTCTGAACCAGTGAGATCCATTATGGGTAGGTTGGATGTGTGAGATTGGGATGGATTTGGGTGTGTGAGGGGGCTGTTATCATGATCGGAGGAGTCTCGTGATGAGAAGTGTGGTGATGCTGAAAATACACGCTGACGTAACCGAGCGATTGCTGGTAGTAGCCAGAGGCGGAATTGTGCTAAGACGTAGTCACCGGTGTTGAATCGCGATGGAAGGTTGTAGTTGTATAGACGGGAGGATCGACCGGGATCATTGACACGAGTACCTATAGCCCGTAGATGGTGAAGTAGAGAGTCTTCATTTTCAGGCATCCAATGAAAGAGTTCGATTCTTTGCCAATAATATTGAATAAATTCGGGGATGGATGCAAAACCCAGTGGGTCGGAATGCGCTTGTTGCGATGTGATGAAGTGACCTTCTAGGTATATAGTGGGGCGGGAGTTGTCGTCGGCGGTGAATGTGTATTGCTCAAAAATAGCGAGCCCGAGATGTCGTGGTGTATGTAGATTGTTAAGGGCGTCGGTTGAGATGGAGGACCGAATCGCCGTTGGATCGTCTAATGTGGGGCGAGTTGATTTGTTGGGGGGTGGAAGATTTTCGTAGAAGTAGCCGCGAGGTGCTGGGTATGTCAGGTCTGTGGCTGGATTTGCGGGAAGTTCGCCGGGGATATTGTCGTTGGTTTGAGGGTTGGTGGGCATAGAGATGAGCTGGGTCATGGTGTATGTGCTGTGAAGAGGTCGGGGTTCACTGGTTGTAGTTGGATTGGACGTCGGCGAAGTGGTTTGTTGGGATGACGGTGGAGATGGGTGTTGTCTTGACAGTACGGACGTGACATTGGGGGGGTCGCGAGTAGGTGGTAGTGAAGAGGTAGAGTGACGTGTAGGCGCACGGTTAGAGTCATATATGTACGTACGGGAAGTGTCATATGGTCTCACGTTTCGCGTGGGAGGCGATTGGTCGCGTGGGCGCCTGGAAGATGAATAGTCACGTGAGTACGGCGCATAGTCGCCATAGTCCGGGTAAGAAGTGTTTGGATGGTAGGAGTGAGTTTGAGACTCGGAGCGATAGTCTGTGCGTCGATTGGATGGTGGTGAATTGGAGCGGTTACGGCGAATATAGTCAGGTCGTGGCCTCTCGGGAGCTCGATAGTTGTCGGTGGGGTTTCGGTCTGGATATGGGTTGTTTGTGGAAGGGAGTGGTGGGTTGTTTGGAGCACGAGGCTGATTGGATCGCGTTGACGTGACGGGTATAGGGGCAATTGCTTGGGTGGACGAGGTGTTCCCGTGTTGTGGGTTAGGTGAGATATGTTGAGCCGAGCTTGTAGGTACAGGAACGGGTAAGTGAATCTGAGGTTGGGTTGGTATCGTCGTTGTATTGGATGTCTCATTGATGAGGGGGGGTGAAACCATTGAGGAGGGAGTGGTTGAGTTTGTAGCAGCGGGGTTAGTGGTAGTGGTGTTGGTTGTGGGTACGACGTTGGTTTGAGTTGGGGTTAGAGCAGGTGACACGTTCGTCTGAACTGTAACGGTTGAAGTGTTTTGGGGAGTTAGAGTTGAGCTTGAAGTTGAAGTTGGTTGAGAGACGGATGTACGTGGGATGAGTGTCATGATGACAGAGCGCACGGCTTGAAGGTGAGTGATGGTGTGGCGTGTATCATCTAATCGGGAGGTGCAGTAGCGTTGGTAGTTCTGGAGATTGGCGATGAGTGTAGGAAGTCGAGGTAAAAATGTTTCCATGTCGGTTGTTTCTTGGTTTAGTTGATCGATAGCGGTCGTAAGAGCCCGTTCCATTTCGGGAATGACGTCTGGATTGAGATTGGGGGACGACGTTTCGCGTAGGCAGCGCATTGCCAACGTGCGGGCGTTGTCGTGAGAAGTGAGAGGGTCAGGATAGGATGTCGCAGATGTGGTGGTGATGGTGGGGAGTGGAGGAAGATTCGATGGTGGTGTAGAAGGAGCTGGTGCTGGACTCGAGATAGTTGGGTGATGGGTATCCGAGGTCGACGCGGTGGTGGAGTCATTTAGCATAAAACAAAAGAGGGGTTCCGGTATGAGAACGGGAGCGCTGTAGGGAAGGTTGCTGTTCGTGTAATGGTGGGGTTTTGTTACCGTTGGAGCGCGGTGGGAGTGAGTTGTGAGTTTATAGTGTGGTGGAAGTAGGCCCGTTATGGAAAGGTAGAGGGCAGCTTCAATGTCGGTGAATCTGCGAGAGATAGGTATTGGTGTTGGTAGTTGTGCGACGTTCTGAGTGCGATTGTAGGTCCGTATTATGGAGAGTATTGTAGCGGGTGGACGAGTTTCAGATGCAGCTACGTAGTAGTAGTGTGGGGGAAGGGACTCATAGAGGGATAGGTAAAGAGCTGCTTCGTAATCAGTGAACTTGTGGCTGGTGGGTAGTATATAATCCAAAGGCGGAAGGAAACTAAGATGATAGTGAGAGAGTATTGCTGCGAAGATAGTGTAGAAAGGCCTTTGGCCAAGAGCATGGAGACATGACAGTCGGGAGATATGATCATAGATCACTGGCGGTAATTTGGACGATGGCGAGAAATTGTTTGTATTTAATTTAATCGGGTTATGCAGAATCGGGCATGAGTTGAAAGTGGAGAGGGGTGACCATGTAGACGCGAAAGGTTGAAAAGTTTTAGTTGTTTTAGGAAGACGGTCAGCAAGATGAGAATGGTTCATGTCAATAGTTGGTGTTGGGTGTAGGAAAGTAAAGCCGATGTGAAGCAAAGTGGAATTTGACGAAGAGTGAGCGCGCTTTCGGGGAGAAACATCTGGAGAGGCGTCTGTGACTATGTCGTTGTACTGAGAGCTGTCCGAGTCCCCCGGGGAGGATGGTATGTCTGTAGCATGGTTTGGTGATGATGGGAGCTCAAAATTATTAATATAATTGTTTGTATGGAGGGACTCACGATCGACAGTTAAATTGCCTATGGTTTCCGTTGATGGAAATGGTCGAATATCTGAAAATGGTGCATAGTTGATGGAGTTGTATATTTTCGGCATACCGTAAGAGAATGATTTATCCTGAGCGACAGAGTCGTAATTGGGGGCTCCGTGGCCAATATGATCTCTAGGAAGGACGTTAGTTGGATAATTGAGAGAAATTTTATTTTTATCGGGTTCGTATGTCGAGATATTGGCATGTATTGTTTCGGGCTTATTTCTTGTTTTGTGTTCAACGCTGGGTTTGTCCATATCGGGGGGGTTGTAGTATCCTGCAGAGTTATTTCTGTATCTCGTGTCGGTAGATGATTTGCGGGGTTGGACGGAGCGTTTATAAGGGGAATTGGGACGTGATGAGTGAGAAGAAGGTGAACGAGACGGGGAATTGTGTTTGGGATAGGAGGATGAATGACGAGGCGTATTCGGCGATTGTGATCGCCTGTTCATAAACGGAGAATCATACTTGGTTGTACGAGAATTGTGATTATAGGTTGTGCTGGCGGGATTATGAAAGCAATGTGTAGAGAGATGACCGTAACGACCACAGTGTGAGCATGTATTGGAGTGGTAGGATGAATCGTGATTGAAATTATTGTCAGCAGGGGGTTTGGGATTGGAGGAGGCGTTGGTTTCGGGATATGTACGGGGTTGGTTGCTTGTTAGATTGGCGTGGTGGAGGCCGAGGGGTAGGGTCGGGTTGGTTGTTGGTAGGCTACGAAGTACACTTAGCCAATAGTCAAAGGAGTGTGTTGACGACTGTTTGAGGTGTTGATACTGAATTGAGGCGTTCTGGCGATGATTAGGGTCGGATAATGCGGTGATAATGAAGTGGGAGACCCGACGCTCCTCGAGTGGAAAACCGGTGTATTCTATAACGAGGAGATCTTCAAAGAAACGATTGAGGAAGTCACCATTGGTCTCTGAGGGCCTCTGGCGGAGTGTGGAGAGTCTGGTTTCACGTGACATAGTGGTGATTGGGTCCTGCGGGAGAAAGTGACGGTGGAGAGCGACCCATGCCGCATGGGGATCATAGACGGTGGAACTGGTAAGAAGTTCAGTGGCCTTTGGATTTACTTCACATGCTTGATATAACTTTTGCCATAGCCACTTGATGACGGTATGAACTGTTGTGATATTGGGGACGGCGTTGGCATCTGCATATTTGGGGAGTAGTAGATACTCGACGCGATAGAGTGGGCAGTCTTCGAGGAGGGAGTAAAAATTTGAGGCGAAGCGAACAAAGGCAATTTCGGAGATTGTTCCAGCTGGTAATTTGGGGGTGTAGTACTTGTCTTTGTGCTTTGTCTGAGCGTCGAAAAATGATTGGTATTCTTGTAAGCCATTATTTCTGGGAGCTGAGGCATTTGTTCCGGGGGTAGAAAGAGACATTTCGGGTGCGGTAAGTTCATTGTAGACGGTGAGATAAAAGTCGGCAGCGAGGCATTGGAGGTCGAAATCTCTGGTGCCGTCACCAGAGTCTGGGGAATGGATGAGTGGCGAGCGATGAGGAATCAGTGATTTTAGTCGAGTGGAGACGGTGTTAGTGATACGGGATGTGTGAGAGGCGTCAAGATGTGCTTGATGAGGAGGAGTGGTCGTTGTGCGAAACATTCTGGCAATTTGATCTGGTGTCATAGATTGTGATGGACGAATGTTGGATGATGTCAAGATTCTGGTGGTGTTGGAATTTGAACCTGGAATCAAGGATTGATTGGTAGAATTATTCGGGTGAACTGGAGAGTGTAAGGAGTGAAAAATATCAACTCCTGCAGTCGTGGGAGGTGACGAAGAACGAGTTGTACCGGAAAATGGAGCATCAGCGGGAAGAGTTGGAAGTTGAGCAGTGATTTGTGATGGAAGTTGATTGTTTGAGGTTAAATGTAGAGGGCGGAATGTTGGAATCGGGGATGTTGATGCAACGGCAGAGGAAGAATTTCCTGGGGAAAAAGAGTTAGCACGGGTGTTTCTATCGGTTGTGATAATTGGTTGTCTGATAGAATTTGGGGGAAAAAGTGGATGTAGACGTGGTGGTGGTAGATTGGAGTGCGAAATTGGTGGGTCGGAAAAAGTTGGAAAATGAGCCGTGCGAATGGGATGTTGATCAGATTGGACGTGAAAAGTGTCTGTAGGCACTGGAAATAATTCGGAATTACTGGGATCGGGTGCTGTGCGATTTGCGAGAATTGTGTTGAGGTCAGCTGGGGAAATTGTCAAACTAAGATCAGGTGCAAGGAGGCCCTGATAAATCAGATAGTTGATAATTCCGTCGCGAGGATCGATGTTTGCGGGGTTTGGTGTAGATGGTAAGGCTGGGAATGATGGTGGAGTGTCATTGTGATGGCGAGAAATCGGATTCGGAGATTGCTGGTGAATATTCGGAGCGGAAGATCCGGGAGAGGGGGCAATACCGGAATTCGACCCTTCGGTGACGCCATGAAAGAGAAAACTGTTGTTGTTGTTACTTGATTGCATCTTGGTACGTTAGAAAGACACTGAAAGCTTTTGTAAACACGAAACTAATCTTAATTAAAAGACTGGCGAAAGATGAAATTCAACATGAAATATCTTAGAAAGTCATAAAAATGAAAGATACAGTATGATTGATGGTCGAGTAAAGGTGACTGGAAAACCTAGTAAATATTTTTCTCTAACACTCCTCCTCAGTTGCCTTTGCGAAGACCATCATGGTAAGGTGAAATATGTAAGAAACACAGAGGTTGATTCCTCTGGAAAACCCTTCTAAAAAAAATGAAACATGAAGGGAAAGCTCAAAAGAGCTGGATCTTACAGACGATACCAGATGCAATCAATTCAGAGTTCGCCGGTTGCCCTAACTGATAGAGTATATCTGAACTTTGTCTATTTCGGAGTCACCACTCAAAGGTAGAAATACTAGAAGACGATGAAAGTGTGGGAAATGATTGTGAGGAGTAAGAGGTTTTGTCATTATATCTGCTGGGTTTTCCGAAGTAGGAACATATGCAAGTTTGATATCTCCCTTCTTGATAACTTCACGAGTGTAGTGATATCGTTGTTGGATGTGTTTTGATTTTGCATGATGTACGTTATGATTTGAGAATTCGATACAAGCCTGATTGTCTTCGTGAATGATGATTGCCGATTGTTGGACGAATTTCAGATTTTTCATTATTTCGATTAGCCACACTGCCTCTTGAGTTGCTAGGCATAGAGCCATGTATTCTGCCTCCATGGACGATAGCGCAACGCTTTGCTGACGTCGAGAACCCCAACTAATGAGACTTCCATTTAGAAACATTAGATATCCTGAGACCGAGCGTCTTGTATCAGGATCACGTCCCCAGTCTGAGTCTGAGAAACCTTCAATTGTAGCAGTCATATCGGGATGATTATCGAGAGTGAAAGTAGGTGACGTGCAGGATTTAAATATCTTTTGTTCAGGGATACCATGTGGTGAAGATCTGAAGGCTAGTCCATAGTTTATGGTGCGGTGTAAATAACGAAATATTCTGAGAACGGCTTTCCAGTGTTTAATGTTTGGTTTACACGAAAATTTTGCACACGTTTGAACTGCGAATGCTATATCTGCACGTGTACCAGCGACAAGCCAAAGAAGGGAACCGATTGCCTCTCTATATGGTATTGATTTCATTTGATCTTGAGTTTCCGTAGATTCGTTTGTGTCATCAATTCTGAGTGGAATAGAAGCTTCCATCGGTGAGGCATTTAAGCCAACTTTGTGTAGTTCTGATGTGTGGAGAAATCTTTTGACAGTGGAGAGTATATATCTGCGCTGAGTTAGAAATAATGTGTTATTAGTATCATCACGTACGACTTCACAGCCGAGAATGTGATGAACATGACCCAAGTCTTTCATGACATATCTGGAGTTTAGGAATTGTTTAACCTCGTTTACGTCAGTGGTGGTCCCTGCTATGATGAGATCATCGACATATAGTGCGATTATGATTATGTTGTGATTGGTGTGTTTGAAGAAAAGGCAGTTTTCGTTTTGCATACATTTGAAGTTTCTGCTCTGAAGAGATTTCTGTATGTCTTCATACCATGCACGTGGAGACTGTTTTAAGCCATATAGAGCTCTGTTTAGTTTAAGGCAGTTGTACGGGTTGTCTATGTGTACTCCTTGTGGTATTTCAATGTATACTTCTTCTGTTAACTTGGCATTGAGAAAAGCTGTTTCGACATCCATTTGTTGAAGATCAAGATTGAACTGCATCGAAAGTGCAAAAAGAAGTCGAAGTGAGGATAAGCGGGTAACTGGACTGTATGTTTCATCGAAGTCCTTTCCGTAGATTTGCTCAAAACCTCTTGCAACCAGGCGTGCCTTGTATTTGATTATTTTCCCATGTATATCGTGCTTAGGACGAAATACCCATTTGGTGGTTACGAGTTTCCGTCCTGTAGGTAGAATGTGTGGTGTCCAAACATCATTCGTGTGCATCGATTGAAGTTCTGCATCGATTGCCTCTTGCCATTGAGCAGAGTCTGTTGATTTCATAGCTTGACGATAAGTTTTTGGGGCTGAGGTACTGATGGAGTCTGTTTTTACACCTAGTGCATATCCTATGGCAGAGTTTCCAGTAAAGTATTCATTCATGAGTCTTGTGGTCAGAGGGTGATAAGAAATGGGGGAATTTATAGAATACTCCTCCTGTCCCGAATAAATGCTTGAGGACATGTATGGTGAAAGAATTGGATCATTGTAGATCGATAGAGAGTGATCCTCATGAAATTGGGTCAGCCTTATTGTTGTAGCAAGTGAGAGTAGAGGAGGAATTATGTAGGTCGTCGGCTGTGTGTTTCGGGTGCAGTAGTATAAGCGGACCAGAGTCTTATTACCGAAGGTTAGTATTCGGTGGACAGTGCAAAGGAGGTCTGTGTGAGGATGAATGAGCAGTTTTCCTACGATGTTATCTGTATCGAAAATCGACATATTTTCATGTCCACAATCAACGGCATCTGTTGGAAAAGTGATTACGTTGTTAGAGAGTGTGAAGCGAACGCGGAACTTTGATTTGTTATTGAAAAGGTTGATTTTGTCTTTGTTGATGGGTGTGAGGTGAAGTTGTGTAGTGGTAACCAATGGGGTTTCATTGCGTTCTTTAGTCATTGCCGCGGTTACGCTTGGGATACATCGACGGTTGACGTCTACTTGTTGACATAGTCGCTTCCCATGCAAACAACTTGTGTGAGATGTCGGGTCAGCATCATGGCGTGACATCTGCATCTCCTGGGTAGTCGTCCCAGTTGTCATGGTACTAAGAAATGATCTTGTGGAGCACGCACTGGATGGCCAATCCGGTGGTGGGTTAGACCTCTTTATTCCACAGATCTTCTCGTCTTTCGGGTGGTCCGCTGTTGACGACACAGATCTTAGACTCCCTTCACGGTTGTGCATCACTCTTTCTATCGCTGCAAGGCTCTTCGGATTGTCCGTGAGTGTTCCTTTCGCAGGGATATAGGCGGTATTATCATTTTCAGTGTTCTTAGTGCTCGTATTATTTTTTGTGTCTTGTAAAGGTATTAAATCGTGGAAGTATGAGTAGATAAGTGGTGAAAGTGTTGGGTAGTGTAACTGAAGATTGTTTATATCTTCGAGAGCGATGGAGTGTATTGCCTCTGTTGTCAGGCTTGTGTGTAGACGTGGAGATCGACGTGGTTTGTACTCCTCCTGTGGATGTATTTTCTGTTTATCGTTTGGATTTGGGGTTGGTGTAAGTAGTTGAGGTGATTGCGTACTCGTTTGGGCTGTGGGTGAGGTGTGAGTAATTGTCTGAATTATTGAATCGATTTGATCCTCCGTTAGAGTTTGATTTTGAACATCTTTAAAAATATTGTCCGCTGAGCTGAAGTCGACATGAAAACTGACTGTGAAGTTTTTATACTCGGGTAGATATATTCTGTATCCAACTTGTTGACGGTCTTCGTATCCTACGAAGATTCCACGGAAGCTTTTTGGTCGAGGTTGTTTTGGGGCCAACATGTTTTTAACATAGCATACTGAACCAAAGATTCGAAAGTGATTGATGGGAGGGGGTATTCCGAAGTAATCCTCATATGGTGAGTGTGGGTTTAATTCTGGATGGGAGTCAGTTATGCGATTGAGTATGTAGTTGGCGCAACGTGCTGACTCTTCCCAATAGGATTCAGGAAGGTTCGACGCGAGAAGTTGACATATTGTGGCGTCAGTGAGGGTACGCCAATATCGTTCTATTACCCCATTATGTGCGGGTACATATGGACATGTAGTAACAGAAAAAATACCGTTGGGAAAGAGAAGTTCTGTACGAATTTGTTCCTTATTGAATTCACCCATATCGCTTACTATGAATATTGGACCGATGGTGGGATTTGTGGCACGGAGTGGAATGATGTAGTTTTGGATCCATGTTTTTGTAGATGCATAGACATCGGATTTATGTTGAATGAATGTGAGAAAGTTAAGACGAGATTTAGATTCTCTATAAGCGCTTTGATAGCGGTTTCCGAAGTGAAGTGAGGGTGTAGCGAATGGTCCTTTGATGTCGTGATACCAAACTTTTCCCAATATTTGCATCCTAGTGATGTGTTGAACTGTTTTTTGTCGTTTTGACTTAACTAAGTGACAGATGTCGCAGTTTCGCACACATTCAAAGTTTTTAATAGATAAGTTAGTTTTTACACCTAAACATTTACAGAGGTAACGAGTTCGTGCAGCACTTGGATGTCCGTATATGTAATGTATTCTCATTATCGGGTTTAAGTTTGAGCAGCTGTGTGCCAGGCATGATTGATGTGTAAGTTTAAAGGTTCGTTCAAAATCAGATTGATTGAGTGTGTAAAGGCGAGTTAGTGGATCCCGTGGAACCGTTAAGATTATTTTGCGACTTGATCGATCGAAAACTTTTCCTATTCCGTTAGCAAAGAGAGTTGAGTATCCTTTCTCGTCGAGAGCATCTACCGAAAGAATATTGTGTGCGAGTTGAGGGACGAACATTGCTTTGTGTCCTCCTGGTAGTGTTCCAAAGCCTAGGACTGGAACTGAGGTCCCATTCGCAACGCGGATTCTGTGTTGTTCTGTGTGAGTACAAGGTGTGTAGGTAAGAAAGTGTGCGATGGTATTAAACATATGAGCTGTTGCTCCGGAATCAAGAATAACAGTAAATTCTATAACGTCGGTGCTCATGTCATTGCTAGTCATTGCATTTGATGTAATATTGTGAACTACGTTGTTGTGATAAGTATGTAGTGACCTTTTTCGTGTTAGGGCTATCGCGGACGGACGAGTGAAAGCCGGATGTGAGAGAAGACGAGTACTTCGTCTGGGTAGTATTGTTCCGGTAGATCTGGACGTAGTTGAGGGGTGTATATCATCGCGAAGAGTTATGGTACTGGTTGTAAGAGTCTGTGTGATTGGTAGAGTGCAGGAGTCATCTTCGTCGTTTGGAGTCGTACATGATTGTGCTGGAGTACAGGAGAATGTTGATAGAGCATTGGACAGGAGTATGGATGGATTCATATCGGTTATGGGTAATGTGTCAGCGTTTGAGGAAGTGATGTTAGTGGTAGCAGTTTGGGTCGATGAGCCTGGAGTTGTGGTAGAGGATATTACTGTATTGTCGACCCGAGGGATGTTTGTGTCTGTGATAGAGACATCAGGTATGGAGGTAGGATCTGGATTGTTTACTGTTGATGAATGTGTGGATGGAGAGAAGTTGAGGAGCGAGGTGGGAGACGGTTCGGGAACTGCTTGCGATTGTGTTTGTGTGGTCGGGTGAATTTCTGAGGCTTCAGGAGGAGCAGTTGTCGTGATGTGTGTTGAAAATAGATGGATTTCAATTTCGGGTACTGTTAATGCTGTTAGATTATGGGCTCGTTGAAGGATGTGATGAAGAGATTGATGGAAGTGGAAGGTACCAAGGATGGAGTCTTTCATATGTGGAGGGGGTTCTGTCAGGGAATGTGGGTGTGTCAGAATTGGTGTTAGGATTGGGGCTTGTGGCAGACGCGTTGTGGTACGGCGATACGAGAAATGTTCTGCAGTTGAGGATTGCTGTCGTAGTTCTGAGGCCGTTTGATGGGGAAGTTGAGAGATGGGGTGGCGATGACCGGCATCCATCGTTGTGGGTTGAAAAGGTTGTAGCTGGAGAAGTGGAAGATGCGTTGTTATCGAGTTAAACAGTTCAGAACTGTATTCGGAAAAAGGTATTATATATTGGCGTAGGTGTGATTGTAGCAGAAGAAGTGGTAATGCGAGTATGATCTGACGTGTAACCGAGGTGTAATGGGTTGGAACTCTCACGGACTTTGTAACTCTATGAAAATGTCGTACTGATTCCTCTTGGAGATGGGTTAGTGTCATCTGGGTCGGATCAAGGTCGGAGAGGTTTAGCCCTGTTGGCGATTGTACCCACTGTGACGACAAGAGTTCGAGTATTAACGGACTGGGTTCTGTGGCGGTCGGTCTCAGAGCATCATAAAAGTCGCTGGCAATGATTCGGGCGAAGTGACTGAGAGGATCGCCCATTTGGGTTGAAGTGTTGTATTGTTGAACCTCGTTGTGCCAGGCAGTGGGTTTGGTTCGTCTGCGATGAAGTTCGGTGTAGATGCCGGAGTGTAGTCGTCGAAGTGGAAGTTGAGTGTTGTCGCGAAGTGAAGTGATTTTGTGTTGAAGGTCGGAGAAAAGTAAATCAAGGTCAGATAGGTAAAGAGCATCTCGATGAGGTTGAAGATCCGCGTTGGATTCGATGAAAAGGTCTAGACGTTCTAGTTGGCCTAGGGTGGTGTTATCGGATGTAGATAGCCTTTGACGCATAATTTCTGCGGCTTGGCGGCGGCTTGTAGACATGGTAGGATCGCGTATGTATTCGATGTGTTTGTGGAGTTGCCAGAGATGGTTTCGGCTCGTGCTTTCACATCTGTGTGCTAAGTGAAGAGTGCGTAGGATAAAGAGGAGATCTTTGGTTTCTTTGTTGGTGAGATATTCATTGTGAGCTTCGACGTGTTTGCAGAGTAATGGGGCTGAAAGAAGTAATGTTGATCTGCTGGAGGTGTCGGTTAGAGCTTGACGGAGGTGTGAGAATGGTGTGGAGGGGGTAGAGGTTTGGAGTGTGGAGTCAGTGATGATAGTGGTGGGGAGAGAGGAAAGTTGGTACGACAGTAGTGCATCTTGTTCGGTCCAACCTGCCTCCGTTTCTGAACCAGTGAGATCCATTATGGGTAGGTTGGATGTGTGAGATTGGGATGGATTTGGGTGTGTGAGGGGGCTGTTATCATGATCGGAGGAGTCTCGTGATGAGAAGTGTGGTGATGCTGAAAATACACGCTGACGTAACCGAGCGATTGCTGGTAGTAGCCAGAGGCGGAATTGTGCTAAGACGTAGTCACCGGTGTTGAATCGCGATGGAAGGTTGTAGTTGTATAGACGGGAGGATCGACCGGGATCATTGACACGAGTACCTATAGCCCGTAGATGGTGAAGTAGAGAGTCTTCATTTTCAGGCATCCAATGAAAGAGTTCGATTCTTTGCCAATAATATTGAATAAATTCGGGGATGGATGCAAAACCCAGTGGGTCGGAATGCGCTTGTTGCGATGTGATGAAGTGACCTTCTAGGTATATAGTGGGGCGGGAGTTGTCGTCGGCGGTGAATGTGTATTGCTCAAAAATAGCGAGCCCGAGATGTCGTGGTGTATGTAGATTGTTAAGGGCGTCGGTTGAGATGGAGGACCGAATCGCCGTTGGATCGTCTAATGTGGGGCGAGTTGATTTGTTGGGGGGTGGAAGATTTTCGTAGAAGTAGCCGCGAGGTGCTGGGTATGTCAGGTCTGTGGCTGGATTTGCGGGAAGTTCGCCGGGGATATTGTCGTTGGTTTGAGGGTTGGTGGGCATAGAGATGAGCTGGGTCATGGTGTATGTGCTGTGAAGAGGTCGGGGTTCACTGGTTGTAGTTGGATTGGACGTCGGCGAAGTGGTTTGTTGGGATGACGGTGGAGATGGGTGTTGTCTTGACAGTACGGACGTGACATTGGGGGGGTCGCGAGTAGGTGGTAGTGAAGAGGTAGAGTGACGTGTAGGCGCACGGTTAGAGTCATATATGTACGTACGGGAAGTGTCATATGGTCTCACGTTTCGCGTGGGAGGCGATTGGTCGCGTGGGCGCCTGGAAGATGAATAGTCACGTGAGTACGGCGCATAGTCGCCATAGTCCGGGTAAGAAGTGTTTGGATGGTAGGAGTGAGTTTGAGACTCGGAGCGATAGTCTGTGCGTCGATTGGATGGTGGTGAATTGGAGCGGTTACGGCGAATATAGTCAGGTCGTGGCCTCTCGGGAGCTCGATAGTTGTCGGTGGGGTTTCGGTCTGGATATGGGTTGTTTGTGGAAGGGAGTGGTGGGTTGTTTGGAGCACGAGGCTGATTGGATCGCGTTGACGTGACGGGTATAGGGGCAATTGCTTGGGTGGACGAGGTGTTCCCGTGTTGTGGGTTAGGTGAGATATGTTGAGCCGAGCTTGTAGGTACAGGAACGGGTAAGTGAATCTGAGGTTGGGTTGGTATCGTCGTTGTATTGGATGTCTCATTGATGAGGGGGGGTGAAACCATTGAGGAGGGAGTGGTTGAGTTTGTAGCAGCGGGGTTAGTGGTAGTGGTGTTGGTTGTGGGTACGACGTTGGTTTGAGTTGGGGTTAGAGCAGGTGACACGTTCGTCTGAACTGTAACGGTTGAAGTGTTTTGGGGAGTTAGAGTTGAGCTTGAAGTTGAAGTTGGTTGAGAGACGGATGTACGTGGGATGAGTGTCATGATGACAGAGCGCACGGCTTGAAGGTGAGTGATGGTGTGGCGTGTATCATCTAATCGGGAGGTGCAGTAGCGTTGGTAGTTCTGGAGATTGGCGATGAGTGTAGGAAGTCGAGGTAAAAATGTTTCCATGTCGGTTGTTTCTTGGTTTAGTTGATCGATAGCGGTCGTAAGAGCCCGTTCCATTTCGGGAATGACGTCTGGATTGAGATTGGGGGACGACGTTTCGCGTAGGCAGCGCATTGCCAACGTGCGGGCGTTGTCGTGAGAAGTGAGAGGGTCAGGATAGGATGTCGCAGATGTGGTGGTGATGGTGGGGAGTGGAGGAAGATTCGATGGTGGTGTAGAAGGAGCTGGTGCTGGACTCGAGATAGTTGGGTGATGGGTATCCGAGGTCGACGCGGTGGTGGAGTCATTTAGCATAAAACAAAAGAGGGGTTCCGGTATGAGAACGGGAGCGCTGTAGGGAAGGTTGCTGTTCGTGTAATGGTGGGGTTTTGTTACCGTTGGAGCGCGGTGGGAGTGAGTTGTGAGTTTATAGTGTGGTGGAAGTAGGCCCGTTATGGAAAGGTAGAGGGCAGCTTCAATGTCGGTGAATCTGCGAGAGATAGGTATTGGTGTTGGTAGTTGTGCGACGTTCTGAGTGCGATTGTAGGTCCGTATTATGGAGAGTATTGTAGCGGGTGGACGAGTTTCAGATGCAGCTACGTAGTAGTAGTGTGGGGGAAGGGACTCATAGAGGGATAGGTAAAGAGCTGCTTCGTAATCAGTGAACTTGTGGCTGGTGGGTAGTATATAATCCAAAGGCGGAAGGAAACTAAGATGATAGTGAGAGAGTATTGCTGCGAAGATAGTGTAGAAAGGCCTTTGGCCAAGAGCATGGAGACATGACAGTCGGGAGATATGATCATAGATCACTGGCGGTAATTTGGACGATGGCGAGAAATTGTTTGTATTTAATTTAATCGGGTTATGCAGAATCGGGCATGAGTTGAAAGTGGAGAGGGGTGACCATGTAGACGCGAAAGGTTGAAAAGTTTTAGTTGTTTTAGGAAGACGGTCAGCAAGATGAGAATGGTTCATGTCAATAGTTGGTGTTGGGTGTAGGAAAGTAAAGCCGATGTGAAGCAAAGTGGAATTTGACGAAGAGTGAGCGCGCTTTCGGGGAGAAACATCTGGAGAGGCGTCTGTGACTATGTCGTTGTACTGAGAGCTGTCCGAGTCCCCCGGGGAGGATGGTATGTCTGTAGCATGGTTTGGTGATGATGGGAGCTCAAAATTATTAATATAATTGTTTGTATGGAGGGACTCACGATCGACAGTTAAATTGCCTATGGTTTCCGTTGATGGAAATGGTCGAATATCTGAAAATGGTGCATAGTTGATGGAGTTGTATATTTTCGGCATACCGTAAGAGAATGATTTATCCTGAGCGACAGAGTCGTAATTGGGGGCTCCGTGGCCAATATGATCTCTAGGAAGGACGTTAGTTGGATAATTGAGAGAAATTTTATTTTTATCGGGTTCGTATGTCGAGATATTGGCATGTATTGTTTCGGGCTTATTTCTTGTTTTGTGTTCAACGCTGGGTTTGTCCATATCGGGGGGGTTGTAGTATCCTGCAGAGTTATTTCTGTATCTCGTGTCGGTAGATGATTTGCGGGGTTGGACGGAGCGTTTATAAGGGGAATTGGGACGTGATGAGTGAGAAGAAGGTGAACGAGACGGGGAATTGTGTTTGGGATAGGAGGATGAATGACGAGGCGTATTCGGCGATTGTGATCGCCTGTTCATAAACGGAGAATCATACTTGGTTGTACGAGAATTGTGATTATAGGTTGTGCTGGCGGGATTATGAAAGCAATGTGTAGAGAGATGACCGTAACGACCACAGTGTGAGCATGTATTGGAGTGGTAGGATGAATCGTGATTGAAATTATTGTCAGCAGGGGGTTTGGGATTGGAGGAGGCGTTGGTTTCGGGATATGTACGGGGTTGGTTGCTTGTTAGATTGGCGTGGTGGAGGCCGAGGGGTAGGGTCGGGTTGGTTGTTGGTAGGCTACGAAGTACACTTAGCCAATAGTCAAAGGAGTGTGTTGACGACTGTTTGAGGTGTTGATACTGAATTGAGGCGTTCTGGCGATGATTAGGGTCGGATAATGCGGTGATAATGAAGTGGGAGACCCGACGCTCCTCGAGTGGAAAACCGGTGTATTCTATAACGAGGAGATCTTCAAAGAAACGATTGAGGAAGTCACCATTGGTCTCTGAGGGCCTCTGGCGGAGTGTGGAGAGTCTGGTTTCACGTGACATAGTGGTGATTGGGTCCTGCGGGAGAAAGTGACGGTGGAGAGCGACCCATGCCGCATGGGGATCATAGACGGTGGAACTGGTAAGAAGTTCAGTGGCCTTTGGATTTACTTCACATGCTTGATATAACTTTTGCCATAGCCACTTGATGACGGTATGAACTGTTGTGATATTGGGGACGGCGTTGGCATCTGCATATTTGGGGAGTAGTAGATACTCGACGCGATAGAGTGGGCAGTCTTCGAGGAGGGAGTAAAAATTTGAGGCGAAGCGAACAAAGGCAATTTCGGAGATTGTTCCAGCTGGTAATTTGGGGGTGTAGTACTTGTCTTTGTGCTTTGTCTGAGCGTCGAAAAATGATTGGTATTCTTGTAAGCCATTATTTCTGGGAGCTGAGGCATTTGTTCCGGGGGTAGAAAGAGACATTTCGGGTGCGGTAAGTTCATTGTAGACGGTGAGATAAAAGTCGGCAGCGAGGCATTGGAGGTCGAAATCTCTGGTGCCGTCACCAGAGTCTGGGGAATGGATGAGTGGCGAGCGATGAGGAATCAGTGATTTTAGTCGAGTGGAGACGGTGTTAGTGATACGGGATGTGTGAGAGGCGTCAAGATGTGCTTGATGAGGAGGAGTGGTCGTTGTGCGAAACATTCTGGCAATTTGATCTGGTGTCATAGATTGTGATGGACGAATGTTGGATGATGTCAAGATTCTGGTGGTGTTGGAATTTGAACCTGGAATCAAGGATTGATTGGTAGAATTATTCGGGTGAACTGGAGAGTGTAAGGAGTGAAAAATATCAACTCCTGCAGTCGTGGGAGGTGACGAAGAACGAGTTGTACCGGAAAATGGAGCATCAGCGGGAAGAGTTGGAAGTTGAGCAGTGATTTGTGATGGAAGTTGATTGTTTGAGGTTAAATGTAGAGGGCGGAATGTTGGAATCGGGGATGTTGATGCAACGGCAGAGGAAGAATTTCCTGGGGAAAAAGAGTTAGCACGGGTGTTTCTATCGGTTGTGATAATTGGTTGTCTGATAGAATTTGGGGGAAAAAGTGGATGTAGACGTGGTGGTGGTAGATTGGAGTGCGAAATTGGTGGGTCGGAAAAAGTTGGAAAATGAGCCGTGCGAATGGGATGTTGATCAGATTGGACGTGAAAAGTGTCTGTAGGCACTGGAAATAATTCGGAATTACTGGGATCGGGTGCTGTGCGATTTGCGAGAATTGTGTTGAGGTCAGCTGGGGAAATTGTCAAACTAAGATCAGGTGCAAGGAGGCCCTGATAAATCAGATAGTTGATAATTCCGTCGCGAGGATCGATGTTTGCGGGGTTTGGTGTAGATGGTAAGGCTGGGAATGATGGTGGAGTGTCATTGTGATGGCGAGAAATCGGATTCGGAGATTGCTGGTGAATATTCGGAGCGGAAGATCCGGGAGAGGGGGCAATACCGGAATTCGACCCTTCGGTGACGCCATGAAAGAGAAAACTGTTGTTGTTGTTACTTGATTGCATCTTGGTACGTTAGAAAGACACTGAAAGCTTTTGTAAACACGAAACTAATCTTAATTAAAAGACTGGCGAAAGATGAAATTCAACATGAAATATCTTAGAAAGTCATAAAAATGAAAGATACAGTATGATTGATGGTCGAGTAAAGGTGACTGGAAAACCTAGTAAATATTTTTCTCTAACACTCCTCCTCAGTTGCCTTTGCGAAGACCATCATGGTAAGGTGAAATATGTAAGAAACACAGAGGTTGATTCCTCTGGAAAACCCTTCTAAAAAAAATGAAACATGAAGGGAAAGCTCAAAAGAGCTGGATCTTACAGACGATACCAGATGCAATCAATTCAGAGTTCGCCGGTTGCCCTAACTGATAGAGTATATCTGAACTTTGTCTATTTCGGAGTCACCACTCAAAGGTAGAAATACTAGAAGACGATGAAAGTGTGGGAAATGATTGTGAGGAGTAAGAGGTTTTGTCATTATATCTGCTGGGTTTTCCGAAGTAGGAACATATGCAAGTTTGATATCTCCCTTCTTGATAACTTCACGAGTGTAGTGATATCGTTGTTGGATGTGTTTTGATTTTGCATGATGTACGTTATGATTTGAGAATTCGATACAAGCCTGATTGTCTTCGTGAATGATGATTGCCGATTGTTGGACGAATTTCAGATTTTTCATTATTTCGATTAGCCACACTGCCTCTTGAGTTGCTAGGCATAGAGCCATGTATTCTGCCTCCATGGACGATAGCGCAACGCTTTGCTGACGTCGAGAACCCCAACTAATGAGACTTCCATTTAGAAACATTAGATATCCTGAGACCGAGCGTCTTGTATCAGGATCACGTCCCCAGTCTGAGTCTGAGAAACCTTCAATTGTAGCAGTCATATCGGGATGATTATCGAGAGTGAAAGTAGGTGACGTGCAGGATTTAAATATCTTTTGTTCAGGGATACCATGTGGTGAAGATCTGAAGGCTAGTCCATAGTTTATGGTGCGGTGTAAATAACGAAATATTCTGAGAACGGCTTTCCAGTGTTTAATGTTTGGTTTACACGAAAATTTTGCACACGTTTGAACTGCGAATGCTATATCTGCACGTGTACCAGCGACAAGCCAAAGAAGGGAACCGATTGCCTCTCTATATGGTATTGATTTCATTTGATCTTGAGTTTCCGTAGATTCGTTTGTGTCATCAATTCTGAGTGGAATAGAAGCTTCCATCGGTGAGGCATTTAAGCCAACTTTGTGTAGTTCTGATGTGTGGAGAAATCTTTTGACAGTGGAGAGTATATATCTGCGCTGAGTTAGAAATAATGTGTTATTAGTATCATCACGTACGACTTCACAGCCGAGAATGTGATGAACATGACCCAAGTCTTTCATGACATATCTGGAGTTTAGGAATTGTTTAACCTCGTTTACGTCAGTGGTGGTCCCTGCTATGATGAGATCATCGACATATAGTGCGATTATGATTATGTTGTGATTGGTGTGTTTGAAGAAAAGGCAGTTTTCGTTTTGCATACATTTGAAGTTTCTGCTCTGAAGAGATTTCTGTATGTCTTCATACCATGCACGTGGAGACTGTTTTAAGCCATATAGAGCTCTGTTTAGTTTAAGGCAGTTGTACGGGTTGTCTATGTGTACTCCTTGTGGTATTTCAATGTATACTTCTTCTGTTAACTTGGCATTGAGAAAAGCTGTTTCGACATCCATTTGTTGAAGATCAAGATTGAACTGCATCGAAAGTGCAAAAAGAAGTCGAAGTGAGGATAAGCGGGTAACTGGACTGTATGTTTCATCGAAGTCCTTTCCGTAGATTTGCTCAAAACCTCTTGCAACCAGGCGTGCCTTGTATTTGATTATTTTCCCATGTATATCGTGCTTAGGACGAAATACCCATTTGGTGGTTACGAGTTTCCGTCCTGTAGGTAGAATGTGTGGTGTCCAAACATCATTCGTGTGCATCGATTGAAGTTCTGCATCGATTGCCTCTTGCCATTGAGCAGAGTCTGTTGATTTCATAGCTTGACGATAAGTTTTTGGGGCTGAGGTACTGATGGAGTCTGTTTTTACACCTAGTGCATATCCTATGGCAGAGTTTCCAGTAAAGTATTCATTCATGAGTCTTGTGGTCAGAGGGTGATAAGAAATGGGGGAATTTATAGAATACTCCTCCTGTCCCGAATAAATGCTTGAGGACATGTATGGTGAAAGAATTGGATCATTGTAGATCGATAGAGAGTGATCCTCATGAAATTGGGTCAGCCTTATTGTTGTAGCAAGTGAGAGTAGAGGAGGAATTATGTAGGTCGTCGGCTGTGTGTTTCGGGTGCAGTAGTATAAGCGGACCAGAGTCTTATTACCGAAGGTTAGTATTCGGTGGACAGTGCAAAGGAGGTCTGTGTGAGGATGAATGAGCAGTTTTCCTACGATGTTATCTGTATCGAAAATCGACATATTTTCATGTCCACAATCAACGGCATCTGTTGGAAAAGTGATTACGTTGTTAGAGAGTGTGAAGCGAACGCGGAACTTTGATTTGTTATTGAAAAGGTTGATTTTGTCTTTGTTGATGGGTGTGAGGTGAAGTTGTGTAGTGGTAACCAATGGGGTTTCATTGCGTTCTTTAGTCATTGCCGCGGTTACGCTTGGGATACATCGACGGTTGACGTCTACTTGTTGACATAGTCGCTTCCCATGCAAACAACTTGTGTGAGATGTCGGGTCAGCATCATGGCGTGACATCTGCATCTCCTGGGTAGTCGTCCCAGTTGTCATGGTACTAAGAAATGATCTTGTGGAGCACGCACTGGATGGCCAATCCGGTGGTGGGTTAGACCTCTTTATTCCACAGATCTTCTCGTCTTTCGGGTGGTCCGCTGTTGACGACACAGATCTTAGACTCCCTTCACGGTTGTGCATCACTCTTTCTATCGCTGCAAGGCTCTTCGGATTGTCCGTGAGTGTTCCTTTCGCAGGGATATAGGCGGTATTATCATTTTCAGTGTTCTTAGTGCTCGTATTATTTTTTGTGTCTTGTAAAGGTATTAAATCGTGGAAGTATGAGTAGATAAGTGGTGAAAGTGTTGGGTAGTGTAACTGAAGATTGTTTATATCTTCGAGAGCGATGGAGTGTATTGCCTCTGTTGTCAGGCTTGTGTGTAGACGTGGAGATCGACGTGGTTTGTACTCCTCCTGTGGATGTATTTTCTGTTTATCGTTTGGATTTGGGGTTGGTGTAAGTAGTTGAGGTGATTGCGTACTCGTTTGGGCTGTGGGTGAGGTGTGAGTAATTGTCTGAATTATTGAATCGATTTGATCCTCCGTTAGAGTTTGATTTTGAACATCTTTAAAAATATTGTCCGCTGAGCTGAAGTCGACATGAAAACTGACTGTGAAGTTTTTATACTCGGGTAGATATATTCTGTATCCAACTTGTTGACGGTCTTCGTATCCTACGAAGATTCCACGGAAGCTTTTTGGTCGAGGTTGTTTTGGGGCCAACATGTTTTTAACATAGCATACTGAACCAAAGATTCGAAAGTGATTGATGGGAGGGGGTATTCCGAAGTAATCCTCATATGGTGAGTGTGGGTTTAATTCTGGATGGGAGTCAGTTATGCGATTGAGTATGTAGTTGGCGCAACGTGCTGACTCTTCCCAATAGGATTCAGGAAGGTTCGACGCGAGAAGTTGACATATTGTGGCGTCAGTGAGGGTACGCCAATATCGTTCTATTACCCCATTATGTGCGGGTACATATGGACATGTAGTAACAGAAAAAATACCGTTGGGAAAGAGAAGTTCTGTACGAATTTGTTCCTTATTGAATTCACCCATATCGCTTACTATGAATATTGGACCGATGGTGGGATTTGTGGCACGGAGTGGAATGATGTAGTTTTGGATCCATGTTTTTGTAGATGCATAGACATCGGATTTATGTTGAATGAATGTGAGAAAGTTAAGACGAGATTTAGATTCTCTATAAGCGCTTTGATAGCGGTTTCCGAAGTGAAGTGAGGGTGTAGCGAATGGTCCTTTGATGTCGTGATACCAAACTTTTCCCAATATTTGCATCCTAGTGATGTGTTGAACTGTTTTTTGTCGTTTTGACTTAACTAAGTGACAGATGTCGCAGTTTCGCACACATTCAAAGTTTTTAATAGATAAGTTAGTTTTTACACCTAAACATTTACAGAGGTAACGAGTTCGTGCAGCACTTGGATGTCCGTATATGTAATGTATTCTCATTATCGGGTTTAAGTTTGAGCAGCTGTGTGCCAGGCATGATTGATGTGTAAGTTTAAAGGTTCGTTCAAAATCAGATTGATTGAGTGTGTAAAGGCGAGTTAGTGGATCCCGTGGAACCGTTAAGATTATTTTGCGACTTGATCGATCGAAAACTTTTCCTATTCCGTTAGCAAAGAGAGTTGAGTATCCTTTCTCGTCGAGAGCATCTACCGAAAGAATATTGTGTGCGAGTTGAGGGACGAACATTGCTTTGTGTCCTCCTGGTAGTGTTCCAAAGCCTAGGACTGGAACTGAGGTCCCATTCGCAACGCGGATTCTGTGTTGTTCTGTGTGAGTACAAGGTGTGTAGGTAAGAAAGTGTGCGATGGTATTAAACATATGAGCTGTTGCTCCGGAATCAAGAATAACAGTAAATTCTATAACGTCGGTGCTCATGTCATTGCTAGTCATTGCATTTGATGTAATATTGTGAACTACGTTGTTGTGATAAGTATGTAGTGACCTTTTTCGTGTTAGGGCTATCGCGGACGGACGAGTGAAAGCCGGATGTGAGAGAAGACGAGTACTTCGTCTGGGTAGTATTGTTCCGGTAGATCTGGACGTAGTGGAGGGGTGTATATCATCGCGAAGAGTTATGGTACTGGTTGTAAGAGTCTGTGTGATTGGTAGAGTGCAGGAGTCATCTTCGTCGTTTGGAGTCGTACATGATTGTGCTGGAGTACAGGAGAATGT
>Ga0208738_1000095_pt1 | contig 27486 bp, 29 predicted proteins | sample CryBogCBE21Jul09_FD_184561 | JGI IMG/M metagenome (GOLD analysis project Ga0208738, IMG submission 184561) | Freshwater microbial communities from Crystal Bog, Wisconsin, USA - CBE21Jul09 (SPAdes) | ecosystem: Environmental > Aquatic > Freshwater > Lake | place: Crystal Bog, Wisconsin, USA... | reverse complement strand
GTTAACAACATAGGCGGTGGCGGAACAGGTGGAAGTGTTTCCGTTTCTAATTTCCCAGCTACACAACCTGTTTCTGGAAATGTTACTGCTACCATCAGCGGAACCCCTTCTGTTTCTGCAACTGTTAGCAATTTTCCTTCAAGTCAAGCAGTCACCCTACCAGCTTCTTCCACATCTTCAGTCACCACATTCACTTCCACTTCTTCTGCACAAGTGCTTGCGGCTAACTCAAGCCGTAAAGGAATTGTGTTGTACAATCAAGGTGGGGGAAGCGTGTTTGTTTTGCTTGGTACTGGAACGGCTTCAGCAACTAATTTTAGTGTCGGCCTTGGAACTAGCGACACAGTTACCATTACTGGATGGACTGGTGCTGTTCAAGGAATCTTCACTTCTGCCGGAACACTAAATATAACTGAGCTTTCGTAATGGGTTCTGCTCTTATAGGGCTGGCTGGTAAAGGATTAAACGTCAATAAGTATTCCCTTACTGGCGGCTCTTTTGCTTATAATTGGAAAAGCTCTCAGGGTTATGCTTGGTATCAAAGGGTGCTTGCGGCAGGGGCAGATATATCACCTCTTAACCAGCCAGTTTTTGATACTGCATTTCAATCAATTTATTCAAACAGCACTATCTCTGGAGCAATCGCACAGACAGGATTTTTAATTGGTTTCAAAGATGGGTCTGGAGGTGCCGGAAGTGCAATCAATGGGTGCTTTGTTCCCATCGTCGGAAATACCCCTATAAATCATGGATTTGTTTCATCGGACTTTAACCCATTAAGGGGTTTACTAGGTGATGGATCTAAATACATTGACTTAAACAGACGTAATGGTGTTGACGGAAATAACAAACATATCCAAGTTGGCTATTACCAAAGAGTTGGCTCACAAGCTCTTATGGGATCAGGAATAAATACGGGGGATTCAATTCTGCTATCTAGTGGGAACCCAAATGCGGCACTTTCTTCTTTAACCTCACCTAGCTTTGTTAGAAATGTAAGTACAACTAATTTTTCTTCGTTTGGGTTAAATAGGGATAATAGTGTTACACAGGTAAGGGCTTATTCAGGAACTGGTACGGGATCAGCCACCCAATATGCAGATAGTTATTCTCCTGCATCTAATTCACCAACTTATTTATTTGCGGATCCATCTTTTACTTATTCAAATTTTAGTGGTTACATTTTCTATTATTCGATGGGAACCTCTATGGGAGGAAGCGGACAAGGATTGATTGCCTTAGCAGGAATAATGAACACTTTAGCCCTTGGTTTAACATGAGCATACAAAAAGCAATAATAGACCTTAACCACGGGTTTTATATTCAAAAAAGCTCCTTATCGGGGGGGGCATACCCTTATGTTGTCAATTATTTATTGGTTGGAGGCGGTGCAGGGGCAACAAGTGTAAATGACACAAACGATCCTTATTATTACGCTGGAGGAGATGGGGGAGCAGTAGTGCAAGCTACGTTACCTTTTTACGCTGGAAATACTTACACCATTACTGTTGGCTATGGGGGTAATGGAGGTGGATTGCCGGGAAACAATACAAATAATAGCACTCAAATTGCTGGATCTGGTCAGCCTTCACAAATAAAACTTGGGGCTTCTGTACTTGCTACTGCATCTGGCGGCAATCCAAATTCTTTAGGAATTTCTTATGGAGGTTCTGGTGCGGCTGGTGCTGGTGGAACTGGTGGTGCGCCTGTGGCAAACACTCGTGGAGGAAATGGAAGAAATGGATTAACTAGCTCAATAACTGGATCATCTGTTTATTATGCAGGTGGAGGTGCTGGAATCGTAAATTTACAAGTTCCTCCATATTACGCATCGGGTACTGCGGGTCAGGGATCTTATGGTGCTGGCGCAACAGCTATCTATGTTGGATCAGTTCAACAACCCGGAGGCAATAATGGTGTTGTTATTCTTTCAATTCCAACATCTTCATATAGTGGTAAAACAACTGGATCTCCAACAATAACAACAAGTGGATCTAACACTATTTTAACCTATACTGGAAGTGGTACTTATATTTCATAATTATGGCTATTTTTGCACAATTAGATGTTAATAATTTAGTAACAGATTTAATTGTTGTTGCGGATGCAGAAGCTGTTAACGAACAATCTGGAATAAACTTTTGCCAATCCTTCTGCGGAGGTGGTGACTTTGTACAAACCTTTCAAGACGCTTCCAAGAGAAGGAAATATGCTTCGGTTGGGGATTACTATGATTATGCAACGGATGCTTTTTATCGGGGAGATATAACCCAGAACAATACCACCCCATCAAGGTATATTAACCTCCCAAACAACACTTCCTATTGCATAACATTTAGGTCAGCTTCATCTACTTTTACTGGCCTTATTGCGACAACCTATTTTGGGAAAGAGAATGGGAATAATCAGTCTGTGGTTAATTTGATAGGTGTTCCGATAACCTCCACACCAGTAGGAACTCCCTACGCTATTATCCGTGATCCTGTCGATAGGTTTGTATCATCTTATGCCCTTCAAACAGGTGGTGTTCCTTGCTGGCTTCCAGTAGATCAGTTTATTGCTTGGTTGGTTCAGCAGGATAAAACAAAGCTAAATCCTCACTTCATGCCACAGGTCAATCTTGTTGGCATCCCCGCTCCGTCAAACATTGTGTATTTTGACTTTGCCAAAGACCTCACGCTCATGGCGGTTGCCCTTGGGCTACCCACCCCCCTTCCTTCCGTGAATGTAACAGATACCACTAAGAAGCCAACCCTCACGGCAGACCAGATCGCCACGCTACAGAACTTTTACGCTGACGATGTGGCGTTATACAAACAAGTATCTGCTTCGTGAAAATTGCTCCGGTGATATGGCTCACCGGACGCTCTGGTGCCGGTAAATCTACTCTGGCAGAAGAGTATCGCAAACTACTCTACTCCCTAGGGCACTCTGTATTGCTTTTGGACGGGGATGACATTCGAGCTACTTTGTCTTTTGACCTCGGGTTTTCGGAGTCGGACAGGAATGAAAATGTACGCAGGGTCAGTGAAGTTGCCATCTTGGCCGCTACTCAAGGAATCTATACAATCGTTTCTATGATTTCCCCTTTTCGCGCTTGCCGAAACCTGGTGCGAACTAAGTGCCAAGAAGCAGGAATCAAGTTCATTGAAGTCTTGGTCAAGTGCCCGGAAGAGAACTACCGAACATACGATCAAGAAGTTGGGTACGAAGACCCTCTCACGCCTGAGATTGTATCTGAGAACCGTCAAAACCTTCTTGCCTAGAAAACAATTTGCAGGTGTAATAACCACACACTATGAATCACGCATCATAAGTCCTCATGGATACCCCAGAGAAACCAAACTTCATAATGAGACATCTTCCTCTTTTGGGAGGGCTCTCCGGTGTCGCCGCATTTGGGGCAATTTTTTGGTCTTACGCACTATTACCGACCAGGGTGACCATGATTGAAGAGATCAACAAACAACATGAAACCCGTCTTTCCGCTATCGAGTTAGATAACTCCCAACGCCGTGAGGCACTTGCAACGGCTCTAGCACTAATACAGCAAATTGATTCCCGAACACGAAGGATTGAAGATCACTTGATCGCCCCTAGCAAATGACACCGTTAGCAAAAGAAGCTGTTGCCGCGTTTCTTATGACGAGTTTCTTACTTGGACTGATTACGATTGCTCTTTCTATCCTAGTGGGGTGTTCCTCTGATCCACTTTCCAAGCGGCATACCTCATCCCCCGACACATACATACAAGGGGCCACTTCAATCAACGATCAGATTGACCAGAAGGTCATCATTCTCGAACACTCTCGATGAAAAGTATATTTTTCTTTTTTGTGCTTTCCGCCGGTCTATTGGCAAGCCCACTTTCCAAACAGCAAATAAACCTGCTCAATCAAATAGAAGTTCTATCAGCGCAGGAAAAAACGGATCTTTTGCACGCCCAACAAGACTATTTGAAAGTTGAAGGGCAGTTAAACTGGTATGTCGAAGACGATACCAAGCAGGCACAGCGCGGAGATCTATGGGAGCATCGTACTGAAGTAGTGGTAGAGATAGGTGCTTTCTTTTTTGCTCTTTATGTGGGGACAGTGATTGCAGGACTCATCATCAGAAACTTCCCAGCCGTCGAGGGTTGGATTGCAAGTGCGGTAGCCTACGCTCTTTGTTTCTTTGCTAGTATGTACGTTCTAAATCATTTTATCGATGAAATCGGGAAGCTTATACCTACTGTTCCTTCTTGGGACGAGGCAACTAGGTGGTTTCATCACGCTAAACAATCTCTTCGGTGAACTTCTCCGGTATCGTAGACTGGATTCGCAGGGCGTTATCCGAGTCCGACGGAACACCCTCTAGCCTTCGACCTCCTTTTTGGTTTCACGATTTCATCCTAGGGCTGTGCATTGTCTCCGTCGTGGTTTTTACACTTTGGTCGCATTACCACGACCCCAAGAATCCCTTTAATCCTACTGCGATTGGTGCTGTTTTGGCCGGATGGTTCACTATCAATAGAGGTAGCAAGATTGTTCAAAAGGGTGTTGAAGCAACTCCGGCTCAAGAAACTTCATCGCTCCCCTCAAAATTATGACAATCCAAGAGATCTTGAATTACGCCGCAGAAGGGCAGTCTCCTAGGTTTGTTAAGTGGCTAGGTTTTGTCCTAGGGTGGGAGTGTGCTTACGAGTCGGATGGTGTGACTATTCGGATTGAAAATGTGCCAGGTGATAGTGGAGGAAGGACTGTTTGCGGCATTGATGAAGCCAGCCATCCGACGTTTCCTTTCGATAGCTGGACGGCGGAAGACGTTGTCCAGGCGTATTTGAAAGATGCTTGGAACTTTCTCTCTTCTTTGCAGTTTCCCGTTTGTGAAGTAGCCGCAAACTTTGCTGTCAACATGGGGCTAGGCAATTCAGTTAGGCTCCTTCAAGAAGCTATAGAGGCTCAAACTACAATCACCATCGATGGAAAACTTGGCCCCGATACCCTAGGATCCGCCAATCAAGTAAACCCTTATCGCCTAGCCGAGGACATAGAGTCAGCCGCAGACGCACGATATCGGAGAATTGCGTATAAGAATCCGGTAGACCGAAAGTTCCTTGCTGGGTGGCTGGCAAGGGATGTTTCACTTGATCACTGGTGGAAAAAACTTTCTGATTTAGAAAAGTAATACTTGCATAAAAGGTTATTACATCCATATTCCCTGCGACTCTCATGGCAAAGAAAACCAAAGCAGTTAAACTGCCGCCAGTAAATCCTAGGATCGGAGGAGCCGTCGTTGTTTCCGATCTTCACTGCGGTTCTTCCGTGGGGCTATGGCCTGATGGTTTTGAAACTGAGACCGGAAATCAGATTAAGCTGGGTAACAATCTTCATCAGCAATGGCTTTGGAAGTGCTGGCTTGATGCGGTCAATAAAGCTGTAAATCACTTTAAGGGCAGGCCGTTTGTCGTAATCGTCAACGGAGATTGTATCGAAGGCCGGCATCATGGGACTACCGAGATTGTAGTGGCAAAGAACATTGATCATGCCGCCGCCGCAACCGAATGTTTGCGCCCTCTTGTGGAGTCTTGTTTCAAGACTTATTTTACCGCTGGTACTGAGTGCCATGTGGGAGACTTCGAGAAAGTCATCTGCAAAGAACTTGGCGGTGAGTGGTGTGGAGACAAGGGACTTATTGAGATTAACGGAACACTTCTTGACGTAGCTCATCATATGCCCACCGCAGGTCGTGCTTACCTTGAGGCCGGAGCCATGTCGATTACGATGGGCAACGCCAGACTGAACTACGCTAGGGTAGGCCAGCGTGTCCCTAGGGTGTATCTACGAGGTCATCGCCACACAGGAGGATATTACTCGGATGGACACGCGCTGTTCCTAGTCACGCCAGCGTGGCAACTTCTTACCAGATACGGACACAAAGTAGTCGGAGACTCAATTTGCCGACCTGGCATTGCCATTCTGGATTGGGACGCCACTCCAGATGGAGGTCTTCCATCCACGCAACTATTGACTTATGACCCAGAAGAAAGTGAATCCACCCGAGCATGACCTCCTAGCATCTGCATGGGATGCTATAAAAACAGAACTAATAACGGCTTCTGTAGATACCTACAGAGAGCAGGGTTGGAAGAGCTTATACGATCTCAAAGCTGAGGCAGATCTTCCTCAGTCTACGATGAACAATCGCCTCAACAAGCTGGTAGAGGAAGGAAAGATGGAAAAGATACAGGTCAGCGTAGTCGGAAATAATGGAGTTCGCAGACCTATAAACTTTTATCGTCCAACACTCATCCAGCGTTTGACTAAAAAGTAATAACCGCTTAACCTCTTTATTCATGCTTCTCATTCTTCCCATTAGCCGAATCGATTCTGGGTTGGCTTTACGACTAGCAAACTGGATTTCTACCCTAGGAGGCGGAGCTAACCATCATTTATTGGTTTCTTGCCCACTCAACCAGAAAAGCGTAGCTGAAGAAATCCAGAACATCCTTAAAGGAACTTTTGCTTCTGCTGGAATTTACGTCCTTGATCAGGATCATGAGCTGGGTTGGCCTTCTTCCGCAAATTTCATGTTCAAGAAAACCGCGGGGTATGTCTACGCGAGAGGAAACCGTCTCCCTTTTTATTGGTTTGAAGCCGACAACGTACCCATGAAGTCTTCTTGGCTGGACGATCTCCAGACTGAGTACAACCTGGCACAGAAACCCTTTATGGGCGTCGTAGAAGATTCCATCGTAAGGAAGCCGGATACCAAAGAGTTCATTAGGAAGGACGGACAACATATGAATGGAAGTGGAATCTACCCTGCAAATTTTGTTCGTGCCTCACAGCTATTTGATTCGATTCATACTCATAAGGAAGCACAGCCTTGGGATATCTATCTGCGCTGGGAAATGAAGGGTTGTATCCACAACAGCAAGCAGATGATCAACAACTGGAAGAGCAAGGAATACGTTCGCACTTCCGACGGAATGATCGCCTGCACGGCTATGGATCCCAATCACCCACCCAAGTATGTTACCGACGCTATTGCCGTTGTGCATGGGTGTAAGGACGAGTCTCTTATCGATCTTTTGGAGAACAAATCAGCCAAGCCCTCTAAGAAATCAAAGTAATGGAGATCTCGACTGCCCCTTTAGATATTGCTGGACTCGATCCAGTAACAGGAGAAGTTCCTGAACGTAGAGTTGCTGATGTAGATGCGGCTCGTAGCATCTACGACACCATTTGGACAAGCGATCTTGGTAGCTCAAAAAACCGTTCTTTGGTGGATGCCATGTTTGGAGGTGCCCCTCCTTTCAATCCCGATGACCTAGTCGAAATCGGACAATCAGAAAGAACCAACATTGATTTCGGAATTGCCGCCGCAGTCAAAGATCAGGCTTTAGCTCAGTATTACGATCTGACTTCGAGTGTTCCTCGCCTAGCCTCGGTTCATGTTGACTACGGAACGGATGAACAGCGGGTCGAATGGGAAGGGATTATCGCCGAAGAGTTCCATCATACGCTGATGAACTGGACGGAGTTTGAGTTCAACCATCAGCTTCTTTCAGACCAGTTTGTTTCACATGGAGTGGGAGTTGCTTACTTCGAGGATGAGACCGACTGGCGTTATCGTGTAACCGGACTCAATGAGTTCAAGATGCCCCGCGGAACAAAAGCCAGCGAGGCTGAGATTGAAGTTGCAACCGTGGAGCGTGAATACCTAGCCCATCAGCTTTATGCTTTTATCCGAAATCCTGAAGTAGCCGAGGAACTAGGATGGAATGTAGATATGGTAAAGCAGGCACTTATGCACGCCTGCCTCGCCACTCCTACCCCATATCTTGCTGACTGGGAAAAACTCGAAATCGAACTCAAGAACAACGATCTACTCTATGGCAATTCCAAGGCCAAGAGGGTCAAGGTTGTCCATATGTGGGTTCAAGAGTTTTCAGGCAAAGTCTCTCACATGATTTTCCTTAAAGACCCGCTTCCGGCAGACACCGGATTCGGTGAGGCAAACGAGCAGTTCTTGTACGAGAAGTTCGAGCGTTTTGATGCCCCAACTCGTTGCTTTGTTACTTTCACCTACGGAATTGGAAATGGTTGCTACCACGGAATTCGAGGACTTGGGTACAAGATTTACCCTCACATCCAGCTCATCAATCGTATGCGGTGTGGCATGAGTGATGGGGCTCTTCTGTCTTCCGCACTCATCGTCCAGCCCAGTGATGCCAGCACTCGTTCCCTAGAGGATCTGACGCTGAACTACTTTGGGCCTTACGCCCTTTTCCCTGCCGGCCTTAAAATCGTTGAAAAAGCGGTTCCTGATTTCCGCGCCAACATGATGCCGGTATTGGCAGACATGACGCAGACTCTTCAGAACAATACGATCGGGTTTCAGAGCCGTGCCATTACTCCCGAAGGACAAGCTCGCACCGCTTTTGAAGTCCGCGCCCAACTTCAACAAGAAGCAACTCTTACCAGTGCATCCATCAACTTGTTCTACCATCCTTGGAAGCGTCTTCTTTGGGAGGTTTTTCGTAGACTCAGCCGCAGGGACTCTTCTCCTTTGGAGCCGGGTGGCAAGGAAGCGGTAGCGTTTAAGAAGCGTTGCATGGAGCGAGGCGTTCCCGCTGAAGCTATCTACCACGTTACTGCTGTTTGGCCTGTCCGTGCCGTCGGTAACGGAAGCCCCGCCATGCGTAGTCAGGTGCTTTCCCAGATGATGTCCATGTATGGTGCTCTCGATCAGGAAGGTCAGGCACATCTTCTACGAGACAACATTGCCGCACTTGTAGGTCAAGAAGCGGTTAATCGGTACGCCAAACCTATTGATCAACCTCTTCGTCCCCCTATTGACGATAAGATTGCTATTCTGGAAAACGCCACCATGAGCCATGGAACCACCATTCCCGTATCTCCTGGTGAAGATGACTTTATTCATGCCGGTCGTCACTTGCAGGCCCTTGACGAACTCGATCAAGCCCTAGGGCAGGGTCAAGCAGATCCCAAGGCTTCCCTTATGGCGATGGAAGCATTTTTGCCGCATACAGCACAACACGTTCAGAGACTAGGGCAAGACAAGCTACGAGGACAGCAGGTAGGTTTGATGCGCCAGCGACTTCAGCAACTCAATGCAACTGCAAAGCGTTTGCAAGATCAGCTACAAGCCCAGCAGATCAACGCTCAGAAAGCCCAGCAGGCACAGGCTCAACGTAATGCAGAGCAACAACAGGCTCAGATAAAGATGCTTCAGCAGAAGGCCGCGGAAGCCGATGCGATGTCGCCAAAACTGAAACAGCAGATTTTGGAAAGCCAAGCCAAGATGCAGATGGAAGCACAACGTCATCAGCAGGAGATGGCTTTGAAGCAAGCCGAAGTTTCTCAGAAGCTCGCTCTGCGAGATGCTGAAACCGCCGCTAAAGTTAAAGCCGCCGGTATGCCGGCAGTACCTACGACCGTCCCGATGGCTCAACCCGATCAGGAATAGTAATAACCACATATATGACCACCATTAAAAAGCGATTCACTAAAGTCATAAAGAACGCCACAACAGGACGTACTAGAACCGTTCACTACGGACAGGCTGGAAAAGCTAAAGATGGCGGTGATCGCATTCGCCCAGGAACTAAAAAGGGCGATGCCTATTGCGCTCGATCCAACAAGATCAAAGGAGATTGGAGAAAAGACCCCAACTCCCCCAACAGCCTTTCTCGCAAGAAGTGGAAATGCCACGGAAACAAGTCCATGCGATAATTTATGCCAAGAGTCAGAGACTACGCCAAGGAGTATAGGGATTACCACGGTAAGCCCGAACAAATCAAACGTCGAGCCGAGCGCAATGCTGCTCGTGCAAAGATGGAAAAAGCAGGCCGAGTCCGAAAGGGCGACGGAAAGGATGTTGATCATAAAGATCACCGAACCAGCAATAACCGCCGTTCCAACCTTCGGGTTATGTCGGCATCTAAAAATAGGTCTCGCCAATAATGACGATCCTCGATTTTAGATCGAACGAGGCTTTGGTGACTGTGTTTTCACAGCTTATCAAAGCTCCCGAATTCGAGTTGGCGATTAACACAATCAAAGACGCCTACCTGCCCATCTCTTCGGAGCCTCCTAAAGGGGTTTCTTTTGAGACATGGAATAGTCATCAGAATACCCGCCGTGAGGGGTTTTATGAGGCCATTCGTCTTATCGAACTCATGGCAAAGCCAGTCTCAAAACAAAAAGAAATTTCAACCCGTGGCCTTATGCCATCGCTCGTAAACGAAGATACTTATGAACCCGCAAACTGACGCAAACCCCGAAACTAGCACCATGATTCCTCCTCCGCCTGATTTGGCAGAGTTCTCCAGCAAAGGAGATACCGGAGGAACACAATCGTTCGAGGCCGCCACCGCATTTGGTGCCGCCTTCGATAAACTAAAAGACGAGGGTAAGCTGACTTTTGACGAACCCGCTCCATCAACTCCGGCATCGGAAGCCAAAGCCCCTAGGGTAGACGAGGATCCAGGTTTCAAACCCTCCGAGATTGTCAAAGAGGAGAAAGCTCCCGCCAAATCAAAAGTAAAAGAACCAGTCAAGGAGGAGACTAAATCCCCCGCGGATTCTGTTTTCCCTAGCGCAGAGGATCTCGCAAGCATCATTTCCCCCAAGAAAGATGAGGCTACGACTGCCGAAAGCGATGAGATTCCAGAGAACTTGAAGGGTGCTACCAAGAAAGCCCAAGAGGCTTGGAAGGAACAGCGTGAGGCCATCAAAGCCGAGAAAAAACGAGCTGATGAGCTTGCCGCTAGGGTAGCCGAGCTTGAGAAACAGAAGATCGACCCCACGGAACTTGAGCGTATTCGCAAAGTTAACGAAGAGTACGAACGCGAGCTTCAGGTAGTTCGAGTCGAAGCTACTCAGGAGTATAAAGAAGCCGTCTTGGTTCCTCTTTCTAAGGTTCAAGAGTCAGTCACTGGCCTTGCCACAAAGTACGATATCAGCCCCAAGGATCTCTTTGAATCACTTGCGGATCCAGAAGGCGATAAAATCACCGACCTAGCGGCTGGAATGAACGATCGTGATCGTTTCCGTCTGTACGAGATGGCGGATCAATTCTCGAAAGTTCGCACTATCCGTGACCGAGTTGTCAATAATGCCAAACTCGCCCTAGAGAAGATTAACGCCCACCGTGAGGAGCAGGCTAAGGTTCAGATGGAAGAGGGTAGTAAAGCTTACTCTCAAGCTATCGAAACCATTGGCAAAACAATCACCGAAGCCAGCCCTATCTTTAAGCGGGTCGAAGGAAATGATGAGTGGAACAAACAGCTCGACGAGGCTGAAGCATTCGCTAGGAATGCACAGCTTCAAAGCCCTGATCCCGCTATTAGGGCAGGTATTGCTTGGAGAGCGGCTCTTTCGCCGATGCTCTTTAACCAAGTAACCAAGCTCTACAGCGAACTAAAGGAAGCCCAGTCACAGCTCGCCAAGTACACCAGTGCGAAACCGAAGGCTGGGGGAGGGGCATCACCTGCTGACGTAGCCGGTGGCGGTAAGCCTCAGTACGACGACTTCCTCGATGCCCTAAAAGGAGAACTCAGGTTTTAGTTTTTAAGATCTAAAATAACGCCCTAGGGTTGTGACTTTATTGTTGCACCCTAGGGTGTTTTGGTGTAATAACCTGACCATGCCGGTTACAGGGCAGTAAATCTGTGGCAACAAAAACTGCGTGTAACCACTCTCGACCGCACGAGGGAACAAGAACTACTACTCTTTGCCCACCTCAAATGAGGAAAGGGACAACAAAGTGTAATAACCCCATACTTTTCAAAAATCATGGCAGCTCAAACAAATATCGAGCAGTTGTTCGTTGAGTGGTCTGGTCTTATCCGCAACAACGTGGCTAAGAACATTGTCACCAGCGACTTCTATCTTAAATATCTTCCCAAGGAGCCTTGGGTCGATGGTCAGGGTACCGCAATCACCTATCCGGTGTACGAGCGTACTCTTCCTACCAACCCTGTTACCTTCTCCGCTTGGCAGTCGTCCGGTGGCGATGGCGTTATGAATCCTGGTCAGAATGCCGACGGATCTCCGTTTGCTTCCACCCAGCAGAACGCTGACGGTACTACTTCCATCAATAACCAGGGCGATACCTCAGTATCCGGTGGTGTTGCCGGAATCGTTGGTGGCGGATCCTATAGCGCAGGTAGCAACATCGATTCTTTCGGTGTTACCCTCCGCACTGCTTCGCTCAAGAAGGCCGCTCTGAACTCACCCAACATCGATCTGAATGACCTTCAGTTCGCATGGCAGGTTGAAGATCAGGTCAAAAACGTCATTCGTGTCCTCTCTGAGAACACCAAGTACGTCTGGACAAACGCCTATCAGGACGAGTACATCGCCGCTACGGGTGCTAAGATTATCGCCGCCGCTGGTCTTCCAGAGGGCACGACTAGCTTCCCGCTCACGGCTCCTACCAGCCGCCTCACCTGGGGTATTCTGGAGTACATCTACGAGCGTCTCGGCTACAATGGTGGTTCCATCAATCCGTTCATGCGTGTTGATGAGACGACCCCCATCTATGCAGTTGTCGGCGAGCGTTGGACGTTCCGTGATCTCCTCATGGATGACAACAACGTCCGTCAGGACTTCCGTTTTGCCTACCAGGGCGACAGCAACGAGAAGAGCAATCCTCTCCTTGCCGCTCCCGGCCTGAACGGTGTCTATCGTGGATTCAAGTTCTTCAACATCGAGCTACCCCCACGGTATGACCTCGTTGCCGGAGCTTGGGTGCGTCGTTTCCCATACAGCCCCCTTGCCACCACTCGTGGTGATGCTTGGGAAGTCCAGCAGGCTTACAAAGCCGCCGCTTACACGGACACGGCTGTGTACCATCAGGATGTTCTCAAGATCCTCATTCCGAAGCCAAAGGTTTCGGGTGGCGGAATGACCTACAATCCCCAGTATTCATGGACTGGTGAATTTGTATGGCGTAACATACCTGACAGGACATCTAACATCGATGGAAGCATCGGTTTCTTTAGGGCTTTATATGGTTATGGCCCTAAAGTTGAGCGTCCTGATCTCGGTTTCGTGGTGCGCCACCAGCGTGCCCCTCGCGGAATCTCTGATCTGGTTCCCGTCGGCACTCCTGACGCCAGCTACTAATTAGAACAGCCCCTCTACCTCAACTGCCCTAGAGCCTACAAAGCCCTAGGGTAGCCAGGTGGAGGGGCCTTCTACTTATGAAACCTCACAAATCACTTTTGATCATCGGCATCGCCGCAAAAAAACCTATGGAAGACGACAATAAGGTCATTGAATTCCCAGCCCCAAAAGGCTTCACCCCTCCCGATAACGCCAAAGAGGGTGATACCTTCGAGGCTCTCGCCACTCTGCGTATGCAGGCTGACGGGGTTCTTCAGCTTGATGCCATCGATGGTATGCCTGTGATGCACGACGCAAAACAGGAGATGATGGAAGATCAAGACCAGTCCCCTGAAGAAGATCAGCATGAAGCTGAAATGAACGAGGATCAGGAAAGCGCAACAAGCACCCAGCCTAGTGAAGACGAAGCTGATCAGGGTGAGGATGGCGATTTCTTGAAAGCCGTCATGGGCGGTCTGAAAAAGAAAGGGATGAATAAATAATCCCCTAGGGGATCTCAATGATCACCGATCCGAAGCGTCTTACCGACGGATTCAGGGGGTTACCAGATGGTATGGATGGCAGTCGCCTTCCGCCTCTGGTGCCTCCTACTTCCGTTTGGTATGCTGAGAACGTCTCTTTCCGAGACGGACTTGGTGCAAAGACCCGTCCGATTTTCAACGAGATCCCTCCTTCTTTTTGGAGGCCATCTGTTCGTGGAGACAACGGACAGCTAGAATCTACGGTACTTGGAGATCAAATAACGATTGCCGGATACGGAGTCACCACATCATCGAGCAGATACAACCTGTTCGTCCAACAAGCACTTAATTTTCAAGGAGTATATTTTTACAACGATCCTCGTTTTGGAAATCCTGCCCAAGTAATTGTTGTCAGTAGCGGCGTTATTGTGGCTCTTAACTTTGCCGCTAGAAGTTGTTTTGTTCTCAATTTAGATTCGACCGGGGCTATCAAGTTCCTCAATCCTTCTTTGCCTGTCTATATGTGTCAGGCAGGTAGATTTTTGATTATACAGAATGGATATGATACTCCTCAAATCTACGATGGGTATCAGTTAAGACCCTCAACTGCATTTGGGAATGGAGTTAATGTAGTACCAGTAGGAAAGCAGATGGCCTTTGGTCAAGGTCGTCTTTTTGTTGCAAACTCTGATGGTACACAGATTACCGCAGGGGATCTTATCTACAGCGGAAGTTCTGCTTCGGTAAACATTTCCTCAATTACTCCACCTTCTTTCAAGGTAACTGCCTCCATAGTACAACCTACAAGCTACCCTGTAACTGCTTCGGTAACTGGAACAACCTGCACATTGACAGGTACAGGGCTCCCGTTCACCGCCGGTAGCGTATTTTACATCACCAGTAACAATTCAAACGACTCTACGAATGCAGTTTTAGAAGCCAATTTTATTGTGGCATCAACTGCAAACGCCACGACAATTACCTATCCTGTACCTAATGGAACAAATGCTCCGGTAGGAAAACTTTCGATAAGCCAACCGATTGCAACGTGCACACTTTCTGGAGTTCAGATGCCTGTAGTTCCTGGAGCTAGTTTTTTAGTTTCTAGCGATAATACCTTGGATGTTTCAAATGGTGCCCTAGGGACATTTGTTGCAGGAACCCCCACAACTCCTACTACCATAACGTATCAAGTGCCGGCAGGCACGACATTACCTGTTGGTAATCTTATGGTGAACTATGGGTTCCCTGGCTATGTCACGGTGTCAACTGCAACACCTCATGGGTTTTCTGTGGATAGCGTCGTAACGATTCAGGGAACTACTACAACAGCCGCTTTGAACGGAACTTTTGTGGTTCAGCAGATCTTAAATTCTACGGCATTTACGATTGCGGTAGATGGCTATGCTTACGGGTTTGGTACCGGAGGAACTGTAACTCTGACAAACTCCGGTCAAGATACTGATCTTTTGAATTTTACAGAGACTACGTTCCTAGCCGAAGGGGGAAACCTATCCATCCCTGCTGATCTAGGAACCATTGTCACTATGAACTTTGTCCCCTTGCAGGATACTTCGACGGGTCAGGGTGACTTGGTCGTTCTTTGCAATCGAGGCGCGGCTTCCATTGCGGTAGCTGTAGAACGATCTCTTTGGAGTCAAACACCTGGATTTCAACGAGTTCTCTATCGAGACATTGGAGCTGTTTCCGATAGCACGGCTATTGTAAACGGGGACTTATTTTTCCGGTCTTTGGATGGAAATGGTATACGGTCATATCGAAGCGCACGAGCCGAGTTTACGGGGTATGGTCAGGTACCTATATCAGCAGAAATTGATCCCATTCTAAAACAAGATACTACCTGGTTGCTGGGAAACGTTTCTTTCCTTTACCACAACGACAGGCTGTTGATGACTTGCCTGCCTGAACAATTTCCTCCCCAAGCCGGAGACCCGTCGTCCATCAGCACGCTTCCTATTTACTATCGAGGAATTGTCGCTTTGGATTTTAGGGCGGTTGCAAACGGGCATCTAAGCGGAACTGCGAAACCGGCGTTCGATGGCGTTTGGACAGGGCAGAACATTCTTAGGATCTTTGGAGGTAATGATGCTGGTGTTAAGAGAGCATTTTTCCTTTCCTACAATACAACGTCAGTAGGCACACCTGGAGTAGGACTCTGGGAGATCGTTGAAACTGGTGAGTGCGACTTAGGTACTCAAGGGCCAATTCCAATTACAAGTACCCTGATAACCAGAGCATACAATTTTAACGAAAATATGGCTTTGAAAAAGCTGATCCGGCTTGATCTCTGGTTTGACTCCATAGAAGGAGGCCCAAACAGATCGGTAATCGGAAGCGTGTCGTATAGACCTGACGATTGGCCTAGTTGGATTCCTTGGGCAACGATTACTAAGACTTCAAATTCTGAGACGGTACCTGGCAATTACGCACTCTATCCCACACTTTCTGACGGATATGCACCGCAACTAAGGCTACCAGCTCCTTCCTACCCAACATCTTCAGCAGACGCTACAGCCAATACTTATAGCTCAAAACCTTCTGCCCTAGGGTATGATTTTAATTTTCAACTTTCTTGGACAGGCCATGCCCGTCTGGGTCGTTTAATGCTCCATGCTCTAGAGATCGTAGAGCCAGTCGGAGGAGGATCGATATGATCTTGCTTGTAACTCTACCCTAGTGTAATAACCTCATAACCTATGGCCTTAATCCCCGGAACCTTACCTACTGGAACGAATTTTCCTGGTACTCCACAGGCTCTCCTTAATCTTCTTTCCTCATACTTATCCGCTCCTCCATCATCTAGGCAGTTGTTTGTTCAGCCTACTTCCGTTGGTGTCCCTACTGATGGAACGGCTCTTTGGTACAACACCGGAGCCAATACCCTTAACGTATACTCTAACGGGAGCTGGAATACTCCGACGGTTGCCAACGGTGCTATCTCTGCTAGTGCTATTGCTACTGGTGCGGTAAATACCAATGCGATTGCTACCGGCGCAGTCACCACATCTACGATTGCCCTAGGAGCAGTTACTCCTGGTCTTTTATCGGCTGGAGCACCTAGCTGGACTACGCAGGGAGCTTTAACTGTCCCTGGTGCCGTTACCGCTACCAAGTTCTACGGTGATGGTACGTCCTTGACGCTACCGACGGCGGCTCAAGCCATACCTAGCGGAGCAATACTTCCGTTTGCTTTCAATACTACACCTTCTGGTTGGTTGATCTGCGATGGAACCGCCTATTCTAGGAGCACCTATTCGGCTCTCTGGACTGCGCTAGGAACTACTGCAAGCCCTTATGGGCAAGGCGACGGATCGACCACATTCAACGTGCCGGATCTCCAAGGGCAATTCATCAGGGGTTATGGAGGGAATTCTGCCGCTTTTGGAACTAAGCAAACAGATGCTCTGCAAGGTCACTACCATTCCGCCACAACAAACGCGAATCCTGCGCCTGGAATAGGAGTAACCTCTTTTAACAATTACGGAATCAATAACAGTCAATACGGAATTAACGGCGTTAATGTAACGTATAATGGAGCGGGTACCGTAACGGTTACAAGTCCCACGACTGACGGAACCAATGGCACTCCTAGGACTGCCGCGGAAACACGCCCCTCCAACATTGCGATGCTCTACTGCATCAAAGCATAATGAGCATTTCCATAGGAACAATCACACCTTTAGCTCCTGGCTCTAAGGCAACTGCAAGCCTTACAGGAACAGCACCTAATCAGGTTTTGAATCTTGGGGTTCCCCAGAACGTAAGCTCTGCCGCCTCTGTTCCTGTAGGCCCAACTCAGATTAACGGAGCATCTGTTCCGATCAGCGTGAACATCCTAGGTGCTAATGCCCTAGGGCAGATTGTGGATAATTCTTCCATTGTTCTTTCAAACAGCACAACGGGTAATGCCGCTACCGCCTCTGCGCCTCAAGCTGGTTCTACTTTGGCTTCTTTAATACCCGCTTCGTGGGGTTCTTTTACTAATCCTCTTGGGGGAGGCGCATTAACTAAAGGAGGTGGATATAACTTTGGATCAATTAGCACAGTACCTATCTCCTCGCTTCCATATCCTACATATCAAGCCTACAGCATAACATTCACAACTCCTCTAAATAATACAAATTATGCGGTTTTAGTTACGGGTCAAGGGTGGGCAAACATACAGAGCGTAAGCACTACCGGATTTGTTGTATCTTTTTATACCGCTTCATCCACCGGAGCGCTGTTAATCAGCAAGCCTCTTTTTGGGAACTTTGTGGTTTATTCTAATTAGTATGCCATCCGCCATCTACAATCTTATCTTTGACAAGGGTGCTGACTACAACTTCGGCCTTGTATTCTCGGATCAGAACGGAAATCCGCTTAATCTTACCGGAATAACGATTACTGCGCCTATTTATGCAAAAGAAGGGGATGCGAATCCTATTTCTTCTTTTGCAGTTACTTTGGATTCCTCAACCGTAGGACGAGCTATCTTCACCCTTTCTGCCACCGCAAGCTCTTCTATTATTTACAGCAAGCCTTACTTTGAAGTCTGGCTTCAGTATCCCTACAACGGAGCACATAGCCGCTACCTTAGAGGCATAGTCAACTTAGATAAATAGTATGAGCGGAGCCGTAAACGTCACATTTCAAGATCTAGTAAGCACTGAGACGATTGTGGTTGACTCAGGTGTTTTTGTTAACAATTTGCAAAACGCCTCGATAACTCTATTGCCACTTAGTTCTAATCCTACGGTTTCCATAACTGGAAATGCCCCTAATCAGTCAATTAACTTTGGCATACCCGCAGGTATTACCCAATCACAAGCCATCGCTTTTTCTGTAGCTCTATGAAACAAATCGCAACCTCATATTCCGTATCTGGAAACCAAGTAACTCTTACAGGTGTTAATGTACCTTTGTCTCAGGTTACTTTGATATCGGATGTAAGTACCGGAACAGTGCTTTATTCAGTGGCCGGCCCCGCCGCCACAAGTTACGTCCAAGGAACAAATTCGGTAATCACGTTGGCTACTGCTCCGGGATCGAATGACGGACTTTATATCGCTTATGATGATGGAGTAAAGACCACGAATGCCCCGACAACGGTAACCGCCAATGTAACTTTTCCTGCAACCCAGAATGTTTCTTTGGTTAGTTCCAGCGATGCTACTGCTATTCCGGTAACCGCAAGTAGTTTGCCTCTCCCTACAGGTGCCGCTACCGCAACAAATCAGGCTACTGAAATCAACTATCTCAATACGATTGCGGGAAATACAAACTCTGGATCTGCAATCACAGGGCAAAACCTAGGGTCAGGGTCGGGTGTACTAGGGTGGCTATCTTCAATTTACAAACAACTGACAAGCACTCTTGTCAGTCAGATATCAGATGGAGTCAACACCTCCAATAAGGTAACCGTTTCTGCTTTTCATAACCAAGATAACACCACTACTGGGACGGGTTATGGTATCTTGACGGGGGGAGTTGCTCAAGTTCTTAACCCTGCTGGCACAATCGATCGTCAGCGGAGTACCGGATTTGATAATATCCCTTCTAGAGGCGTGGCTACTGGGTCTCAACAGCTTGCCTCCGCCTTAATGTCTACGACAGTCACCAGCGGAGCAATCAATGGAAACAATCTCCCACAGAACGTGACTTTGGCGGCTTTGTCTTTTACCTTCCGAGGAGCAACCGGAACTATTCAACCTGGGTCTATCCTTTTGGTCGATGGCGGAAACACAAACCAAGAGTATGTTTATGTTAACTCAGTAAATACCGTAACTAATTCAGTTAACGGTATTTTCTACAATAACCATGCCGCTAATGTCACCGTATCGACTTACTCCTACAATCAAGCCAAAGATGCTACCCTAACTGATGGGTCTACAACTGCTGGGGTTCCGGCTGGAGTAATGTTTTTCTGGAACGCATCGTTGAATAACGGAGTTGGCGGTCTGGAGATGGAGCGTTCTTTCTCCGGCGAGCTTACTGGAGCCACGGGTCAAGGTGCCGCCTGTGCCGTTGTTTACGAGGATGCCAGTGGTGGCCCTGTACTAGCAACAGGAATACCTTCTGGAAAACGACTTTTCCAAGGTCAATCTATGGTCGGTAAAGGATACGCAAGTGCACCAATAACCGCTAGTGTAGCTGGAAATACCAGTCTTGTTTTCTCTTCGGCATCTGCCGCTCAGACAATTCCTGCGGGTCATGCTATTAGGCTTACCGGCGGCGCAACCGCTGAGACTGTGTTTTCTTCTAGCACATGGGTTCCAGGGTCAAGTGCCACGGTTCCGTTGCAGTCTGCGGTAGTAAATGCAGGTCAGACCACCGCTTCTTGGGACATCTATAGTGCAAATGGCCCCGGAATTTCAGGCTTTTTGCCGCACGGAATCGGAATTGAGGAAGAGGCAATTTTTGATCCGGTTACAAACCTTTACTACATCGAGCGTTCCGCAACTCAAGATGGAGTTTCTTCTCAGAATATCGTCCTAGAGTCACCTGGGCTGTGGAACGGGTCTTCAATGGATCGTGCTCGTGAAGTCATTGGAGATGCACAATCTGCGACAGGTCTTCCTGCTGAAGTTCCGATGCTGTTTAATGGAACAACATACGACAGGGCTCGTTCGGGGCAAACGGCACCCATTGCCGCGACAGGACTACAAAACGAGATTACTATGTCAGTGTATAATAGCACTGCTCCAACTGCCACAAGTGGTCAAGCGGTACCATTACAGGGAGACTCTGCCGGAAGGTTACTCGTAAAAGACCATAACGCCGCCGCCTCCGGTAGTGCATTTCTCACAGGAACTGGATCTGCTACGGGCAACTTCTATGCAGTCCAAGTGCTTACCAACACCATATTTGCAACTCTAACGGATTCAACTCGTACTGGTTCAACTATGACGGGTGTAACGATACCGGCTGGAACTACTTTCTTCGGTAACATTACCTCTATTGCTCTTACCAGCGGAACGATTATTGCGTACAACGCTTAATGCCCTCCCTAAGCCTTAAACTAGCCCTAGGGGCATCGATTGGCGGGATTTACACTTCGCCAGTCACATCAGCCCCCACTTGGACACCTTACGGGAGTTATACCGCAGGGCAGTATGTTTGGTATTCCGGCAACATCTACCAATGTTCTTTGGCAACTTCTTCGGTTGTTCCTACCAACCCTTCAAACTGGCTGATCATTGGTAGCGGTTCAGTAATCTTTGATTCTATCTCGACTACTTGGTTTAACGCAGTTTCCGCCGCAGGATCTTCTATTTCTGCCCAAAACCAGATATCGATTAACACGTTCTTGGTATCGCTGAATAACGCAGGAGTATGGAGTTCAATCCAACAGGCAAACCTGCTTGTCGGGCCAACGTCTATTGCGGGTGCGCTAGTTCCATTGGCGGGTACTGTAACCAACAATAACTTTGTTGCGGCAGACTACAATTACCTGACGGGGCTTATGGGCAATGCAGGAAACAAGTATTTGATTACCGGATACGCTAACAACTCAAACGCAAGCAAGCATATGTACGTCTGTGCTACGTCCATGCCCACAAAAACAACGGCCATGTTCTTTATGGGGTCTGGAAACACTTCGGGAGACGGTAGGATAGAGATGCCGACTGGCGTGGGTAGCGGAATCTCAATGGGTCTTAGCTGTACCACTACGAACTATACAAATACCCTCTCGGCTACCAATGGTTTTGGAATGAACCACAACAGTTCTACTACGACGATTCCGTACATTAACGGTAACCTCACCACAATCACCGGAACTGCTCCCACCCAAACCACCGCAAACTATGGAGTTTTCTGCGGAAATACGGCAGGTGCGAGTGATGCAAGGATTGCTTTTTATTCCTTGGGGGCTTCCGCATCTATCCCGATCATCGATACCTGCGTAAAGACTCTTCTAACCGCTCTTGTATGATAAATGATACCAGAGTAATATCCGCATAACCTATGGCAACCCTGTACACAACTGCTCTTCAGATTCTTGCACCCGTCGTGGACAACGGCGTGTTGCCAGGTGACCCTAGGGTGGCCGCTCGCCTGGATGAAGCCCAGCGGAGGCTGATCAATCAGTATAACTTTGTTTCTGCCAGGGAAGAATCACTAGAAACCGCCCTAGTGTGGCAAGCCGGTGGAACTAACCCAGGATTTGCGGACTCCACGTTGATTCTTGATGACATCGATTCAACAAAGTTGATGGTTCTTTGTGCTTTTCGAGAAGAAAACAACCAGATCGATATGGCTGAAGGGCTTGAGAAAAAAGCTTTTGGTTACGTCGAGCGTGACATTGTTGATAACGTAAGTAGGGCTAGATACGCCCTTTTTTCTTCTTTGGCTTTGTCTGATCAAAACACTTTCGGTGGTTTGGTGGGGCGTATCGGATTGGAAACCTTTGAAAGTTACAAAGCACCTAAAGCCCGTCTTCAGAGTTTTGTTAATCAGGGATACCAGCAGGCTATCGACCACTACAATTTCATCGTTCGTAACGAGCAGGCAGAGCTTGCTGTAATGAGCTACAGCCCACTGGTTAACGATACCGACGCATTTCCCCAGATTCTTCCGGCGGAGGTTATTCGTGGGTTTGTACTTTCCATGCTGTCGCAGAATGCTGACAGCGAAGTCCAATACACCAGTGGAAAAGAACTTCAAAACTTCAAGGCGGAGGCACAACAGCTCATCGAGCGTAACGTACAAGCCGCAATCCAACGCCAAAGGTATGAAAATCGTAAGAACAACTTTGAGACCTTGGATCCATCTACCTTCGGATATCACTGGGGTCGCATCGGATTGGATCTAGCGAACGGGCTCCAATACTCCGATGATCAAATAAAACGTGCTGTAAATACCGCCGAAGAACTTCTGATGAACGCCGGCAAGTGGGTTGGCACCATTGATACATACGTTCTTCCGGTTGTTACGAGCGGTGAGGTTTTCCTCCCTAGGGAGGTTGAGACTGTTTTGTTCGCACAATTTGGAAGCAATCCCCAACCTGTCTACGATCGATTCAACGAATGGATGATGGAAGGAAGCGGATTGAGAACCGACGACCAACCTTGGCGGTATTCGTTTATCGATCGCGGCGAGGGTATCGATCCTATAGATGGGCATTTGAAGCGAAAATACTTTGTGAGTTATCCAGACGATGCCGGAGCCAGCATGGCTGACCGATACGGGGGAGAAGCCTTTGCACCTTATTAAACCATGAGCACTCCTGTAACTGTTAACATCTCTAATCAAGTATATGCGTATATGCCAAACACGGCATTTTCCGCTGTCTACTCTACAACACCGGCAAATGTAACTTGCTCGGTAACCTACACTGATGCCCTAGGGAACGTAACGACATCAGCTCCTTCTGCCATAGGTAACTACACTGTTACGGTTACTCCGACTCAATCTGGGTACACGGGATCTGCCGCAACCGCTATAATGACAATTAGCATTGTTACCATTTTAGCTAAAAAGCGACCCATAGCCCATGTAGCTGATTCGGAAACCATGATTCTTAGACACTATCGGGCGATCCTTGAGACAGTTCAGTATATTCTCTCTGATGGAAAAGCCGGAACGCTCGACAGTCCTAAGCAACTTTTGGCGGCTCAAGTTAGCCAAAACTACTTTAAGCAGAACATGAACTCACCTCATAACAAACGAGTTGTCAGTTTCCGATAACTGGTGTAATAACCTTGCAACCTTTTTCATGGAAGCCCCTGTACCTACACCAGAACCCGCCCTAGAGTCAGAGTACCTGATTGACCAGTTGGAGGCAGGCTTGGCTTCTAATCAGGAAAATCTTGTCGATCTTCCTCTGAAGCATCTCTTTACGCCGGGGCTTTACCTGCGTCAAATCTTCATGCCAGCCGGTTCCGTTGTGGTTTCACGACGCCACCTTACCGAACATCCCTTCATTGTCTTAGAAGGGGTAGCGGAAGTCTTTGACGAAAAAGGTGAGTTTATCCAGACCCTAGAAGCTCCTTTTGTCGGAGTTACAAAGCCAGGTACCCGCAGGGTTCTCAACATCATCAAGGACTCTGTATGGCTCACGGCTCACGTTACAGACCTCACGGATCCTAATGAGATCGTTGCGACCATTACGGAGCACAACAACAAGCTCATGCCTGAAGGGTTCGTGGATCAGGCTTTCGAGAACACAAAGGAGTTGCCGCTATGACAATGGCCGCTATTGGAGCTTCGGTTGCCGTCGGTGCCCTAGGGGCTGGGGCTAACTATTTGATCGGACAGTCAAATAAACCTAGTGCATACAACCCAGGAGCAAACAATTTCCTAGCACAGCAACAACAACAGGCACTATCCGATCTTGCGGCTAAGTATCAAGGTCAGGTTGCCGGGTATGGTCAGAACTTCCTCACCGCAGAACAGGGACTGGCTAACACATACGGAACTCAAGGTGCAGGAGCTTCTACGAACTACCTGACCAACACAGGCAATTACCTTAGCAACTACGGCAACGACATCTCGAACCTTGCGATGGGGGCTCCACAGAATGAGCTAAACGCCGCGCAATCAGGGTTGGGCTTTAACGTAAACAACCTAGGGCTCTACGGGGGCATTGCCAATAACCTCTCTAACCAAGCCCAGAACTCTCAGATTGGCCTGGTAAATAATGCGTTACCCTCGTGGCAACAGCAGTATTCACAAGGAATGGAGAATGCAGGCCAGATGCAACAGGGTCTCATTGCCTCAGATGTTCAGGGCAACGTGGGTCGCACCGCCGGATTCAACGCTCTTCAGTCAGGTGTAGGTGGGGGGAGCGGATTGGGTCGCAACCTTACCGCTCGTGATCTGGGGCTGACCTCGATGCAACTGCAACAGCAGGGAACGGCGCAAGCCCAGTCCCTAGGACAGCAACAGTATGGAATGGAGGTGGCGGGACTGCTTACCAACCCAAATGCCATCTACAACAACTCTGGCGTAAATTCTGGTCAGGCCATGAACGCAGGTGCCCTAGGGACGAATATCGCCGCTACTGGGCTACAGACCGGACTTCAAGGAGGTCTCTCTACTCAAGGAACAAACTTCGGAGGTTTGATGAACCTCTATGGGAACGTCTTCAACACCGGAGTCGGTGCAAACCAAAGCGTGATGAACGCAGAAGCGGCGGCGGCGGCACAGGCGGCGGCACTACAGGCTCAAGGAATCACTGGAAACTACGGAACCCAGATGAACGGCAACCTGATGCAGTACCAGTCCAACAACGCACTTTCTGCGTATAACACGCAGATGCAACAGGGGCTTGTCAACGGCTTGACCTCGGCACTAGGAAGCGGGATCGGGGCGTACAACTTCAACAACGCCCTTTCCAACCTAGGAGGAGGAAATCCATACGCCAACACTTTCAACGGAGGGCCACAACCTATGTCCAGCGGATTCTACCCCACTCAACAGGCCGCGCTAACTGCGGCTACAGGAGACAATGGGCTAGTAGGAAACGTAAGCCAATACGGCACAGGGCAGTGGTATATCGGAGGATAATATGGCTGAAGGATATATTGCACCAATAGTACCGAATGACATTCAGACTCCAGGTTGGAACTGGAACCCGTCCACTGCGTATCTGAATGCGATTCAGCAGGGAGAAGACGAAGCGGCTAAAACTGCAACCGCCGCCCGTCAGTACCAGCTTCTTCCGATCCAGTTAGCCTACGAGCAAGCCAGAGCAAAGTATTACGATGCGAGGGCAGATAAGTACGAGAAGGATATAAATACCGAGTCTCCAATCTTGGATCTAAAAGGAGCCGCAGGTTCGTCCAATGCTATAGACGAAATATCCCCTGATCTTTTGAAGCAAATGAACTTCAAATCGGCTGATGATATGGGAGCCGGAGACACAGGAACTACTGCGTCAAATGATTCAAAAACACCCGGCACAACTCCAACTGATTCAGAAATGGATTCAGCGGCGGATAAAAGCAAAAATCCAGCCCCTCCGAGTGGATCAGGCTACGGATCTCTAACTACAGATGATTTGATCCATCTTGGTATCGACCCTAATACTCCCCTAGGAGCAATCATAACCGCTCCAGGTGCACCTTCTACAGGAGATGCGCTTGCCACTATCGCGCAAGGACTTCCAATCACTCCTGAGAACCTAGGCGCAAATTCTCCGGCTAGACTAGCAGATCAGACCACGAGTTCTTCGGGGGATATGCCTACTGCCGCATCTGATGTAGGGATTTCACCTGTTCAATCTGCACAGCTTGCCGCCGCAAATGCAGTACCCGATAGGCTTCAGGCCAATAACCCTTTGGCAGATTTTGCTCACGGAACTGATCAAACTCCAAAAACCCTAGGACTTGGAGGCGAACAAATTCTATCAGGAAGCAAAGGGGTTCTAAACATCGCTGACGCATTGAAGAGCGACGCAAGCACTACTCCAAAAAACGATGGTTCGATTGGCAACAAGATTTCTGCGTATGACACCGCTATGAATCAACTGGCTCTAAGAGCCACGATGGCAAAGCAGGATAGTTTGAGGTACGGAGCACTCGCCAGAGCTACCAGCTCCAAGGATCCTAATCGCATACCACTACTTCAAAAGGCATTCAATGCCTCTGCGGAATCCGATAAGTATGCAAATACGGGTCAAATCCTAGCATTGCACATGACGCAGGAAACCGGACTTGCCCCCCAAAACATCGAATATCTTCGCACGTTAAAAGATCCCAACAAGATCAATGCGATTCACTCGTATGTTCAGAACGGAAAAGCTCCTGACTACGCATCAGCCGCACAGCTATTTACCGCCGAAAGAAATGCCGCAAGTAAACAGGTAGACCCAGCGGCACAGCAGGCTCTTCTTACAAAAATGCTCGGAGACCTTAAAAACGTCACCGATGTAAAAAACTCAGGTAACGTCACCGGAGACAACTATGTCAAACTTCAGGCGCAAGAAAATGCGTTGACCGACCAAATCAACAAATTGACTGGAGTTCAGCCAGCGCAGTCTTCGCAGTATGTTGATCCGCTAGACAAGTTCAACGGAATCAATACAAAACTCTCCGCGCTGAACGCTTCAGGCGTCAAAACCACGGATCTTGATTTAGGAGGAGGGACTAAGCTGACAGGAATTGCTACTGACCCAAACAAGGCGTCAGCGATTATACGGCCTGAAATTATGAAGGCGGCGGCGAACAATAACGCCCTTTACGATATTCCTCACTTCAAGCTCGATACGAATACGCCAGAGGTTCAGAGGTTTATTCAGGATTACAATCAAGCTCCGGCAGGTAAGAACTACGTCATTACAGGGCTACCTGGAATGATTAGGAAAGATCCTTCAATCACAGCCCAGCAGGTATTGGCTGACCATTTTGGTGTGTCTTCAACCCCAGCTAAAAAAGAATCCGAAAAATCTAGTTCTTCGACAACAGCGAATTCTGCAAACCCACTCTTGGTGGATTACACCAAAGACCTATCCCCCGATAATCCTCTGAAGCAACCTACTCAAAACGCAAACGTAGAGGCGGCAAAACAAGAAGCTAGTGCTCAAAAAGCACAGATGGATTTTAAGACATCGCAGGCCAAACAAATGGCGATATCAAACGCTAAAGCTCAACTAGCACAAACCCAGCAAAAACTAGCAGAGATTCAAAACTACTCAAAGAGTAGCGACGCGGGTTTTGGCATATTCTCAAATACATTTGCTCATAACTATGAAGCGTTGAAAGCACAGGAAAAACAGCTCTCCGATTACCTAGCTTCCAATAAATAATAGTTATGTCAGACGATACAAATTCTTTACTACAGGATCCTAATTGGTTGCAGAGTATCGGTCAGGAAATACCTGGTACTTCCGATGCGCCAGAAGATACCGCTCAATTATCTCTAGAGGAGAGGTTGGCAAGGAC
>Ga0208738_1000090_pt1 | contig 28294 bp, 46 predicted proteins | sample CryBogCBE21Jul09_FD_184561 | JGI IMG/M metagenome (GOLD analysis project Ga0208738, IMG submission 184561) | Freshwater microbial communities from Crystal Bog, Wisconsin, USA - CBE21Jul09 (SPAdes) | ecosystem: Environmental > Aquatic > Freshwater > Lake | place: Crystal Bog, Wisconsin, USA... | reverse complement strand
CGGCAGATGGCCATCGCGGGCGATGTCTTTTGGCAGCGGATCACGAGCAACAGCGGCCGCGGGATGTTCCGCCTGATCCCCGGGGAAAATGTTGGGAGCGTCCTGGGGGATGAAAAGGACGGGTTCCGCGACGGCGTCCTGGTGAACAAATACGGGCGCCCGCTGAAATACCGCGTCCTGAAGTCTCCGGCCGCCCAGCTGGACTACACTGATGTCTCGGCCAACGACCTCACGCAGGTCCGCAAGGCCTACCGTCTCGGCCACACGCGCGCCCCGTCATGGCTGGCCCGCGCGGCCAATCACCTTCAGGACATCAGCGAGATCGTCGGCTATGAGAAAATGAGCGCCAAGCTCGGCGCCTCGATGGCTTTTGTCATCGAGAGCCCCGAGGCCGGGCAGGTTGGGTTCGGATCGCAACTGGTCCGAGGTCAGTCCACCAGTTCCGCAAGCGACATCACGGTGGACGCCATGATGAACGGCTCGGTGATCCCGCAGCTGAAGCCAGGCGAAAAACTGACCAGTTTCAACAACCTCCACCCCTCGGCGAACTTCAAAAGTTTCATCGAGTTCCTCCAGCAGGACATCGCCGTCGGTTTCGGAACGTCGAAGCAGTTCCTCTTCGATTCCACAGACGCCGGTGGTGCGAACCAGCGCTGGATCCTCGTCGAGGCCCAGGCCTTCATCCGTGAGATTCAGGATATCATCCGTCACAGTTTTGCGGAACCGTTTTGGAAATTCTGGGTCTGGAACGAGATCGAGGCGGGCCGCCTGCCCATGCCGGGGAACGGCGAAGATTGGTTCCGTGTCGATTTCTGCCCTCCGGCCGACCTTTCGGTCGATTTTTCGAGGGATGGTCGCCTCCTGAGCGACCTCATGCTGCGCGGTCAGATCAGTCCGCAGCGCTACTTCGCGTTGCAGGGACTCGATGCCGACCGCCAGGAGGAGGATATCGTCCGCTTCGCGGCCCGTCGTAAGAAACTGGTCGAACGCATCGGTAAGGAAGAAGGCGTCGCGCTGACGGTTTCCGAGGTGTTCCCGCCCGCGCCTGGCACGCCGATCGCGTCGGGCGCCATGTACGAGGGAGAGCCTCCAGAGGATGAGGAATCGGAGGAATCCGAGGACGCGGACGAAAAACCTTCGGCGGCGTCCGGGCGCAAGAAATCGGCGTGAGGGATTTGACACCCCGGGGAATTCTCAAATGAGCAAGCTTGTCCTTTTTGCCGCCGCCTCCGGGTCCAATGTGGACCGCGACAACGGCGTCCTGCGGAATGTCTCGATCATTTCGAAGGGACCGGCCAAGGGGCACACCGTCATGGGGCAGCCGCTCATCGTCGACGACGAAACGCTCGACCAGGTCGTCACCGAGGGAACCTCGTTTCAGGACGGCATTCCGGTGAATTTCGACCACGGCACCGGCATCAGCGATCTCGTCGGATCGGTTCGCGACGTCCGCCGCGACGGCGACCAGGTCCGCGGCGACCTCTATCTGCTCAAAAGCCACGAGGCTTTCGGAACGATCTGCGAGATGGCCGAGACGATGCCGAGCAATTTCGGCCTCTCCATCAGTTTTGCCAACGAGCCCGATCCCGTCTTCGACGCCGAGGATCAGGGGGATGAGGATGCCGAGATCGGCGAAAACGACGTTCCGGATTCCTCCGTCGTGGGGAACGACATCGTGGCCTATGCCGCCCGCATCGTTCCGGGACAACTTTTCGGCGCCGACCTGGTCAAGTCCCCCGCCACGAATGCCGCGCTTTTCCAAGCTTCCATGAGCGAACCCACCACATCCCTGCCGGAGGGACAGATCCTTCCGGAAGCCGTCGAGGAGGCCGCGCCTCCTTTGATCGAAACCGTCATTTCCCCGGAACCTTCCGCGGCCGTGGTCACCGAGGTGTCCGAACCGGTCGGTTCGGCTTCCGCCGAAGGAACCGTGGAAGAAAATGCTGAAGCCGAGGTCGCCGAGGAAGCCACTCCGGAAGTGGTCGAGACCAAGCTTTCCGCCATCCATAGCGAATTTGCGTCCAACAAGACCGAGCTTGCCGCCGTCCGGACCGAGCTTTCGGCGCTGCGCACGGAACTCGCCGCCAAGGATGCCGAGCTTTCCAAGCTTCAGAAAGTGCACCTGGCCGCCAAGCGCGCGTTGGGTCTGGCTCCTTCCGAGGTCCTCGCCGAGATCGAGGACTCCACCCCTGCCTCGACGCTCGTCGAGCAGTACGAGGCCCTGCCGAAAGGCAGCCCCGAGCGCCTCGCCTTTTTCAACGCCAACCGCTCCGCCCTCTTCGAGGCCGCGAACGGCCGGTCGCGAAAGTAACACCAACCAAACCCAACACCCGTCATGTCCAACACGTTCAGTTCCAGTTTGGTCGTGGATACCGCGACCAGCACGGCGATCACCGTTCTCCAGAACCGGCTCGCCCCCGTCAAGACCTTCACCACCGATTTCAGCAAGGACGTCGTTTCCGGTGCCGGTCTTCGCAAACTCCAGGTCGGAGTCGTGGCCAACGCCGCCTCCGCCGTCTCCAGCCCGACCTCGTTTGAAGCTCAGGGTCAGACGGTCAACTCGACCGCCGTCACGATGACGCATTACTCGGCTCAGTTCGGCCTTTCCTCGCAGCAGCTCAACCAGGGGTTCCGCCTCGAGAAGCTGATGAAAGCCAACCTTCGAGCGCTGGCCAATGCCATTCTGGACGCCTCGTTTGCGCCGATCAGCACCTCGACCTTTGGTGCTTCCGCTTATTCCTCGGCGATCACGACGGCCACCGGTGGCAACATCGGCAACAGCCTCATCACGGCCGCCCTCCCGACCCTTTGGTCCGCTCTGAAAGACGGTACCGAGCGGTACCTCGTGCTGGATGGCAGCTACTACAGCTACCTCCTGCCCGCGACCGGATACTCCCTGGACATCCAGACCAAGGGGGCCTACGGATTCGACGGCATCTTCTACAACAACCGCTGGGGTGGAACCGCGCAGACCGGCATTGCCGGCGATGCACAGTTGAACGGCACCACGAAGACCATCAAGGGCTTCGCGGTCTCTCCCGAGGCCATGGCCGTGGCTTCCGCGATTCCCTATGTGGATCCCGCCATCGCCGGTCTGCTCCAGATGAGCGAGACCATCGACATCGCGGATCTGGGTCTCTCGGTCCAGTTCAATGTCTGGGGATCGCTCTCCAGCCGCAGCCTCCAGGCCAGCTTCGACGTCCTCTTCGGGGCCGCGGCCGCCGACACGAGCGCGCTCAAGATCATCAACGCCTAATTCCTCCGGGCGTCCCGCAACCGGCCGGTCCCCTTCTCCTGGGGGACCGGCCTTCTGCTTTTGCGGGGAGGAACTTTGACAGGAAGCTCTTGGTGTGAATCCGCTCCGAGTCTCCGCCTTTCAGCAAAAGGCCGCCGCCGCCCTTCAGACCGTGTTTGGCACGATGATTTCGATTAATGGCGGCGCCCAGTTTCTGGCGGCCGTCTCGATGCCGCAGCCTTCGCTTGACCTCGAGATGGGCGGATTTTCCACGCGCCGGTCGATCCGGCTGCGCTGGCCCCTGGCGGCCGCGCCGCGTCCGTCCGTCGGGGCACAGATCCTGCTGGTTTCCGAAAATGTCACCTACCGGGTCGAGACGGCGGTCACGTTGGCCGGTTCTCCCGTGCATGGCCATGAGGTGACCGTGACGGCCGTGCGCGAATGATATGAACCCGCTCCGCATTGAATCCGCCCTCCGGGCCGCGCTGGCTCCCTCCTTTTCCGGAACGACCATTTACCTCGGCACCGATTATGAGGAACTGACGCCGGAAAGCCTCAACCTCATCGTCGCCTGCACCCAGACCACGCACGAGGTGGGCGGGATCTTTCTGGCCGATGTCCTGGTGAAAGTCTCCGCCCCGGCGTTGCTTGGGGCGTCGTCGCTTACCGGGTTTCAAAACACGCTCGACACGGTGTACGGGGCGCTCACTCCGGACGGGCTCTCGGCTGCGTGGCCGACCGATGCGGGTGTCCCGGCGTTTGCCGGTCTCTGGATCAAGGGGACGAAAATGTCGACGAGCAAGGAACTCTGGGTGGCCGAGATCGAGACCTCGGTGGGTGTGACGGAGTGATTTGACACGGGGAAACTGACGTATGAGCACCATCGGAGCGACATTCGGAGCGGCGTCCGCCCCTTCTTCCCCTGCCAGCACCGTCGTCAACGAATGGACCGACGAGCATACCCAGCAGATCAAGACCTATCGCAACGAAAGCGGGGTCACCGTCGGCGCGGTCGCCCTCACCATGAAGGAGCGCAAAGTCTCGGTCAGCGGCCTTGGCCAACCGGCGATCGCCTTGACCGCCTCGAATTCGATCACCTCGGGCACGCTGACGCTCACCTCGATTTTACGGGATGAGACCAACGACGATTTCCCGAAATTCTCCGCCGACTACATGGCCTGGAGCTGATTCTGATTTATGAGCGCCGCCTACTCCCTCGGAATTTCCCTCGTCACCGACGCCTCGGCCACCAAGGCCTCGGTGAGTTGCAAGATCGAGACCAAGACGTTTCTGGCCCACGACGGCAGCTTTGGCGGAGGCGCGACGTTTGATCCGATTTACGAGTTCTCGTTCGAGGGAACGGGGTCCAATCCCTATTCCTTCTCCTCGCCCCCTTCCATCGCCTCGACGTCGGGCACCGTGCTCGTGGAGAGCTACTCGACCGTGGCCAAAAACGACGATTTCCAGACCTGGAAAGTCACGGGGAAAGTCTACCCGGGCGCCTGATCGCCGGAGCGTTTGACCCGTCCATTCTGACATGAAGCCCGGGGAAACTTACCAGTTCCTGAAAGACGAGGAGAACCCACTGGCTTCTCCCAACACGCACGTCGTGGCGGCGCTTTTGACGGCCGGAGGAGAGCTCTGCCAGCCGGGCGGATATCAGCACACGCTTTCCAAGGATGACCAGGGCAAATCGCGCCGCACGGTCACCTGGCTGCTGAAAGAGAAACCGATCGACATTGGCGGCGAAACGATTTCCACCAAGGAATTCCTGCGCCGCTGGCGGGATCGGCCCTGGTGCCTGGCCAATCCCGATCACCCGATCTCCTGGATGAAGGCGTACCAGGAGAATCTCGGGGAACTCCGGAACCAGATTGCGTCGCAGAGCCCGCAGGTCCGCATCACGCGCGGCGGCCGGATCTTCACGTTGACGACACGCCGCGCCGAGGACGGGACTCTGGTCCCCGATGAGAATGCCGAAAAACTGCTGCGTCAGTTTTCCTAAGACCGTTTTATGAGCCACCATGATCCCGCCGCCGCCGAGGACCTAAAGTTCTCGGCTTTCTTGGAACCCGACTCGCATGAGATCGAGGGGTTGAAATTGCGCCCCTTCACGACCGGCAGCTATCTCATGGCCGAGCGTCGGGGCCTGACCCTGTTCACCGGGAAAGCGGCCGCCACGGAGGCCGAGCAGGCCTGGCAGATGATGGCGTTCCTCTTCATCCACGCCGCACCGATGCCGGAAGTGCTGATTGCCTGCGGAAATGACGAAGCCTTTCGCCAGGCGGTGGACGCATTTTCCTTTTCGGTTCCGTTCTCGGTCTTTGAAAAGGCGATCCATGAGATCCGCCGCCGCAGCGAGCAAGTGGCGGCGGCCAGCGTCACCGTGGAGGCCAAGCCCTCCGCGGGCCTCAGCAAGGAGACCCCTCCCCCAAACTCCTAGAGCCCGTCTGGATCGCCAGCATGATCTTCACGCTGGCGAAGGAGACGGGCTGGCCGGAACGGGCCTTACTGTGGGAAATCCCCTTTTCCCGCCTACTGCATTACTACCATGCGGCGCTGCGGAGTCACGATCTCTGGACCGTTCCGGCGCATTCCCGCCTGGCCGATCCGGTCGACCTGCGGATGGCCGTGGCGGCCTTTGATCTCTCGGAATTCGACTTCACGGAGGAAGAATGAGTTTCCGCGTCGACACCTCGAAGTTCAATGCCATGGTGCGCGACCTCTCGCGGCTTTCGGGAGTCACGCTTTCGCAAGTCATCACGGCGGAGACCAAGTCGGTCTTGCAAAAAACCGTCAGCAACACGGTGGCCGCCAGCGTGGCAAAGCTGAACGCGCGCGTGGCCAAGGGAACGCTGCACAAGGCGCATTTTGCCGAACTCAAGGCCCGCAGGGGCCTTGCCAAGCAATCCTGGGCGGCCGTGGCGGCGCAAGTCGGCATCGAGCTCGATCTGCCGGGATATGCCCGGAACGCCACGGTGAAGGGCAAGGCCTACCCGCAGAAGGTGAAAGGGGTCACGAAGGGATCGCGGGGCAGTTTCCAGATCCGGATCACGAATGCCATGCTCACGGCCATCAATGCCAATGGGCGCACGGCGCTTCTGCGCGCCATCAATGGCCGCGTCGGATACTTCCGCACAAATGTGAAAAAAGAGGTGTTTTCAAAGGTCTCGACGATCGCCAAACGCTATCCCGGAATCCGCGTGCGCGGCATTTGACTCTGACGGGGTAGCATGGCGGCCGACGCATCCATCATGACCGTGTTCGGCGGGGACATCTCCCCGCTGACCCAGTCCGCCGCGCGTGCCGGGAATGTTATCAAGGACTTTGCCGGGAAAACGGCCAAGGGTGCTTTCGGCGACCTGATCGGTCCGATTGCCAAGGTCGCCGCGGCCATCGGCAGCGTCGGGGCGGTCATGAAGGGGATCTCGGGATCCCTCGAGTTGGGTGCCGAAATGCAGGATCTCAGCGCGCGGACCGGCGTGGCCGTCCAGGATCTGGTCATGCTGAGAAAATCGTTCCGGGATGCCGGGGTCGATGCCGAGAAACTGGGGCCTGCGGTCAACAAGATGCAGAAAGCGCTGGCCGAAGCGGCTTCCGGGGGCAAGGACGCTTCGTTATTCCAAGGTCTCGGCCTCGATGCCAAGAAGCTGGCCGGTCAGGATCCCGGAAAAGCGTTTGAAGCGATCGGCGCGGCCATCGCCAAGTTGCCGAATGCGACCGAGCGCGCGGCGGCGGCGATGCAGATCTTCGGGAAAAGCGGCGGCGAGCTTCTGGCCGTGTTTCAGAGCCCGGCGTTTCAGAATGCCGGGAACATTTCCGCCACGGCCAAGTTGCTCGGCGAAAATGCCGCCAGCTTCAAGGAAGCGCATGAGGCCCTGAGTCATGTGGGGTCGAAGCTTCAGGGATTTTTCGTCGGGATCAGTTCGGAGTTCATTCCCGCGTTGCACGGGGCCATCGAAGAGTTTGAAAAACTCGATTTGTCCGCCATGGGTCAGGAAATCGGGAATGCCATCGGGAATGCTTTCACGAATTTCCCCGATGAATGGAACAAGATCGTCGAATACATCGGCCAATCTTTCGACATCATTTTCAGTCCCGAGGGGTTGAAAGTGTTCGGCGCGGAACTGCTCATCATCGCCAGTAAATTCGGGGATGCAATCTTACGGTCGTTGAAAACGCCGTTGGATTACATTCAAGCCGCAATTCAGTTCACGACGGAAAAAACGCTTCAGGCCGGGGGCAATCCGACGTTGGCCGCGTTGTATGAAGGCGCGGGATTCAGCAACGGCGACTTTGGAAAAACAGTCAAAGAAGTGCAGCAGGGGAACAGCGCCGTGTCCGACACGATCGCCAGCAATGCGCAGAACCGGCGGGATTTGGCTCAGAGCATGGACCTTTCTTCCCGACTGAAAGGGCTTTCCGATCAGTTTGTCCAGGCGTTCAGGCCTGTGGTGACGGCCACGGCCGCCACGATCGAGGCCAATGCCAAGGGCCGCGAGGAAGCCAACCGGAAAGCCCCTGCCGCCGGATCCCAGGCACCCTTCGATGCCTCCGAGATCGGCAAGGGACAGTCCCAGATCATCGCCGACAGTTTTGCCAAGGTGGGGGGTGGAGGATTCTCGGCGTTTCTCGGCCTGGGTGACATCCAGCGCCAGCAACTGGCCGCGCAGCAACAGGCCAACCAGTACCTCGCCATCATTGCCAAGAACCGCGGGGATGCCGGTTGGATGTACCACGCGGCCGTCTCCCCCTGATGAGCAGCGCGCCCGCCTACGTTTCGAGCGAGCAGGTCTGGGACCCGAGGCTGAACGCCTTCGTGGAGCAGATCACCTATGTCGATTACACCGGATCGTTCACGCCTCCCTCTTCGGGCGTCATGGAGTATTCGGTCACCTATTCCCCAGGGGAAGCGCGTCATACCTGGAGACAGTATGCCTCGGGCCTCGGCGGCGATGGCACCGCGGCCACGCCTCCGGGATCGCCCGGCGTCGTCTGCACGGGGATCGTCACCCCCGAGCCCTTGATCACGCATCCCCTTTTCCAGACCGGAACGTATGCGCTGACCGACAAGGACAAGACCGCGATCTCGCAGGCGGAGGCCGATCCGAAACAATTCGTGGCCTTGGCCACTCAGACCGAGAGCGCCGGGCTGGCACTCTACGCGCAGAAGCGCCTGAAAGGACAGGACTCCTACCTGATCCCGAGCGTGAATATCCAGACCGTGGCCGATGAAACCTCGTTTCCCGATCTTTCGAATGTCGGAAAAATCGGATCGCCCCAAGGGAACATTCCGGCGCTGGGGGGGCGGACGTTCCTGCTGGTGGGGGCGCAGGCCGATCCGGTGGCTCCGAATATGTGGCGCGTCACCCGGGAATGGCGCGGATCGGGCCCGCAGGGCTGGAGTCAGGATCTCTATGGCACGACCGGGACCGGTTCCGGAACCGGGGAACTCTCATGAATCAATCCGGCCGCACCCAGTCCTTTGACCCGCGCCTGGGTCAGCAGGTCACGACCTACCGGTTCGAGGACACGCTTTCCCTGTCGGCCTGGCCGACGGGAAGCTACGATCACACGCAGAGCATTTCCGAAGGGATCGTTTCGGCCAGCTACAAGGTGGCCGATTCGGCGTCGGGTCACCCACGCATGGTGACGCAGGTGGAGACGCAGCCGCTTCTGACGCATCCCATTTTCCGACCCGGAGGCACACACGGTTTGTCGGATGCCGACCGTCAGGCGATCGCCCTGGCCTTTTCCGATCCCGCGCTCTGGGCCACCTATGTCGCGCAAAACCCAAGTTCGCCGTTGGGCTGGTTTTCCCAGTTTCAGCTCTGGGGAGTGGAAAGTTGGCTGGCACCGGTGCCGACGATTAAAGAAACCAAGATCGTCACGTCGACCCCCGATTTTTCCGTCCTGGGAACGGTCAAATCGCCTGAGAGCGGCGGTTCGACGCTCCCGCAGGCAGGGAATTGGCTCGTGACCGGCATGGAAAGCGAGCAGATCGGCACGTCCACCTGGATGGTGACGACCGATTACCGCGGCAGCGTGAACGGGCCTTGGGACCCGGATATCTACCCGACCTCGTCATGAAGCGCATTCCCCGCATCACGCGCTCGGGCGATTTTTCGGCCGTCTGGAACGGCATGATCGCCCCGTTGCTCGATGAGAATTTCCGCGAGGCGCGCGTCCAGCCGGGCATCGGCTGTCAGGTCAGTTCCTCGCCGGGCGGTCAGAGTATCCTCGTCAACCGCCAGATTACCCCGACGGCCTCGCCGCGCCCTTGGGATCTGTCGCTTGTGACCAATTCGGACGGCATCGCCGTCTCAATCTGGCCGGGGGTCGTCAGCGGGATCATGCCGACAAATATGTTTTCCCCCTTTTCCCTCGATGCCACGCAGCAGTGGTATGTGGTGGCCACGGCCACGACGGACGGCGTCCGCGTGACCTCGGTGGAGATCAAGGTGACCACGGATGTTCCCAATCCGCAGACACCGGGGGTCAATGCGCTTCCGGGATCGGTCGACGTCCTGGTCGGCATCGTCAATGCGAGCCTGACCTACAACATGACCGGCGGACGGAATCCCGTCCTGACGCCTCAGATTTTGAATTCCGCGGCAGGAGGCTTCACGGGCGTCTGGCAGATCTCCTACTGAAATGGCGTTTGCGTTGCCTGATTTTCCGGAAACCACGACGACAGCCGTCGGATCGTGGCATGGGGCGACCAGCTGGACGCTGGAAACCCTGAGCACGACTTCGCAGGTGATTTCTTTTTCGGGCACCGAGTCGCAGTTGATGGAAACGACCGCTTCCTATTCGACCCTCTTTTCCTCGGAATCGGATTTCATCACGGCGACGGTTGAAACGGGCACGACACAAGGAGGGGATCTGTATACGGGAGCTTTCCGGACGACCACGGCCGGATTCGAGGGGTTTGTCCTGTCGGCCGCCACCGTGTCGACCTTTTCCTATGCGACCTACAGCACGGCGGTCTGGGATGTCGGGTACGATCTCTCGGGGCATCTCACGAGTTCTTCCCGGCCGCAATTTGGAAACATTCCGCAAGGGAATTTTGCAGACAATCAGGCCGAGTGGACCTTTTCCGGCACGACCTATCAGTCGGGCGTGACCTATCTTGGCTCTCAGGTGGGAAATCTGATTTTCCCGTCCGTGGTCACGGCGTCCCTCCATCCCGACCAAGCCGGAATTGTCAGTTATCCCAACAGCATCACGGAGTCCTCGGTCGCTTCGTTGACGGAGACGCTGCACCTTTCCCTCTCGACGGTTTTTCCCGAATCCTCCTCGAGCACGACGTATAGCACGGCGGTGGCGTTGGCCATTTCCGGGAACGGCGTGAACGCGGAATCGCAATATGTGGGCTCTTACGCCGACACGATCGATCTGGCGGGCGGACAGGTCTGGACCGTTTCGGTCGATTATACCGGATCGGTCCCGGCGGGTCTCGGCGTCACGAGCAATTTCACCGATTCCGAGGGGACCATCCTCTCGTCGTTTACGCTTTTGACCGCCTCGACCGGCACCTCCTACTCTTTCAGCATCGATTCAGGGAACGTTCTGGCGGTGTCGCCGGTGGCGTGGCTCAAGCCGCCTGTGATTTTTACAGGCGGATACGGGGGGTTCGAGAATTACACGGGAAGCTATTTCTACTGATGCTGGCGATCGTCACTGCCGCGACCAAAGGGTATCTGCACGCCTGGCCCCAATGCCTGCGGGCCATCACGGCCACGGCCGCGCATCATGAGGAGGCGCATTTCATTTTTGTGACCGATGAGAGTGAGGCGGGATCCGCCGCGGCGGAGCTGGCCAAACGGGAACTCCCGGAGGGGTGGAAAGTCACGGTGCTGAAGCATCCGATCGCCTCGGATGGAAAAGACTACAAGGCCGCGGCGCAGTGTCGCATCGCTCGCCTGCAGGGAAGCGGCTTTGCCTTTGCGCGCAAGATCCGGGCTTCGGTTTGCTTGTCCGTGGAAAGCGACACGATTCTCCCGGCTCATGCGCTCCGGGTGCTCGAATGGACGCTCCAGATGCCCCGGGCCGACGGTCGGCCGCTCTACGGGGTGGCGGCCGCGACCTATCCGAACGGGCTTTTCCTCGGCGGATTCGGAACACCCTCGCATCCGATCGCCGAGGATTTCCTTCCCAAGGAGCGCAACCTTTCCGCACGGCTGCGACTCTGCCTGGAAACGTGCGAGGCGCGGCTCAAAGCTCCGGCCACCAGGCAGACCGGGGAAAAGGAATTCCGGCGCCTGGGAAGGCTGCGGGATCGGATCCGGAGCAAATCTCCGACCGGCTCGATCTGGGAGGTCATCGCCGAGCATGGGTGGCGGCGGCGCGGGTGGCTCGATTTTGCCTATCCCGGCGTCGGTGAGGGGGCGGTGGTTCCAAGTGACTGGTGTGGTCTCGGGGCGACGCTCCTGTCCAAGGAAGCGCTGGCCCATGCCGACTTCACCGGGTACGACGGCCGCGGGACGCAGGATCTTTATCTCTGCTGGCGGCGCTGGTATCCGGCGGGGATCCGGATCGCCTGCGTGCCTCATGTGGCGTGCGATCACATCAAGCCGAAAGCTTCGTCCGATCCGGGAACCGTGGAGATCGTCCATCACCATGCCTGGCATGAGACGGAAGGCGAATTCCGCGGGCATCTGCGTCAAACGGCCAGACCTTTTGTGCCGGTCTAGGGTTGCCTTTTGACAGTCGCCGGAATTCATGGCGATGACCTACGAGCACACCATCAAGGGCGGGGCGGATTACACGACGACCCTTACCGTGACCGATGGCGCTGGCAATCCGGTGACGCTGACGGGCGCCACGGTCGCCTCCCAGATCCGCAAGGTACCTGCCGACACATTGCTCGGGGCGTTTCAGTGCACGGTAAGCAATGTGAACCAGGTCACCTTTTTCCTGCCTGCTTCTCTCACTTCCGCCCTTCCCGGAACTCCTGCCGACAATCCCTGGGTGCATGATGCCCTGGCGACCTTGACCGGCGGCCAGGTGCTGGAGTTGCTCGAGGGAACGGTCGTCGTCCATCCCGCCGCGACCCATGCCTGACCTCAATGTCACGGTCATCCCCTCGGTGATCGAGGTCTCGGTCTCCGGCGTGGCGTCCGTCTTGGAAACCCTGAACGTGGGTCTCCCGGGCCAACCCGGCGCGCAGGGCGAACAAGGAAACCAGGGGCCGCAAGGCGATCCTGGGGTTTCTGCCGATCAGAGTCTCAATCACGACAGCAACGTTCGTTTTGGTTCGTTGTCGATAGGAAATGACGTTGCTGTAATTGATTCCCTTGGCTCTGGGAATTTTTCGGATGCCAATGTGGGTGGGCATCCCGTTTGCGTTTTGAACAACGGCTATGTTCAAGATGCCCATGGCAATCCTGCCCTAGTTACCGGCGCCGATTACGCTCAAAGCTCTGGAGGCGGCTGGCCTAGTAACCTGGGGGCGTTTTCCAACGACGTCGGGTTTCTGACTCCGGGATCGGATGCGGTTTTCAATTCTCTATCCATTGCGGGCGGAACCGCTGGGATTGATGCTTCGGGAAATCTGTTTGCAGTAAATTACCCTCCGGCTTTCCCTGTGCTTTCGGTGGCCGGGAAAACGGGTTCCGTGTCGCTTTCGAATTCCGATATTTCAGGTCTGGGGGCGTTCGCCACGCTTTCTTCAGCGCCGGTTTCGTTGATTTCTGGCCTTGCTACGGTGGCGACCTCGGGATCTTACGCCGACCTGATCAACAAACCGACGATCCCGTCCGCGCAAGTCAATGCGGATTGGAATGCTTCGTCAGGAATATCATCGATCGCCAACAAGCCGACGACATTCACGCCTTCGGCGCACAAAGCGACCCACGCGACAGGTGGTTCGGATTCTTTATCTCCGTCTGATATTGGTGCGGCGTCGATCGCTCAATCCATTGCTTTTGCCCTCGCTTTGTCATGAAAAAACTTGTCACCAACTACACGACCAACGGGTCCAGCGTCACCCTCACGGGGTTGAACATCCCGCTTTCGCAAGTTCTTTTGATCGCGGATCCCGTTACTGGGAAAGTTTTGTATTCCGTGGGAGGACCAGCTCCCTCTTCTTATACGCAAGGAGCCAATTCCGTCATCACTTTGGCGGGTTATGCCGGTTATGATCCCTTGACCATTTACATCGATGACGGAGTGGCTCCGGCCAATGCTCCGTCGACGGTCACTTTGGGCGGAGGATCAGCGACCATTGGATCGGTCAGTCTTGTGGGAGGGAATGCCACAGCCGTAAAAGTCGATGGCTCAGCGGTCACGCAGCCCGTCAGTGGCAACCTAGGGGTTTCCTCGCTTCCGGCATTGCCTTCCGGGGCCAACACCATTGGATCGGTCAGTCTTGTGGGAGGGAATGCCACGGCCGTGAAAGTCGATGGGTCCGCCGTCACGCAGCCCGTCAGCGGGAACGTGGGGGTTTCCTCGCTTCCGGCATTGCCTTCCGGTGCCAATACCATTGGATCGGTCAGTCTTGTGGGGGGGAATGCCACGGCCGTGAAAGTCGATGGCTCCGCGGTCACGCAGCCCGTCAGTGGAACGGTTGCCCTGCCGACCTCCTCATCCCCTGCGATCACTTCGGTTTCCGTGACGACTTCCAACACGACTTTGCTGGCGGCTTCGGGATCGACCAAGGCGGTTACCCTCTTTAACCCCGGATCGACCACGGTGTATGTCGCCATCGGGGCCACGGCCACGACCTCGACTTATTCATTTTATCTCGTCCAGGGCGATTTGGTGTCGCTTTCCAACGTAACGAGCGCGCTTTCCGCGGTCACCTCAACAGGGTCGCAGTCCATCCTGGTCACCGCCCTGACATGATCAACCTGAGCGCGCCGATCCGACCCGGCAACTCCGTCGGAATGCAAAAACAAAACCTTGGTATCGCCGCCAACCCGACCACGCTACTCACGAATATCATCGCATATTACCAGTTAGACAATAATGCAGGCGCGTTGTCGCTAGTCGATGCGACGGGTAATGGTTACACGCTCACCAACGTCAATTCTGTGGCGGTTAGCACCGCAACTGTGAAACTCGGGACGGGATGCGCGAACTTTGCGTCTGGTCCTAAACGACTTGTAGCGACACTCCCGGCTTCATTGACTGCTTTTTCAATTTCGTTGTGGGCAAAAGGAAGTACCCAGACGGCTTCCTATCCAGAATTGACGACGAATAATGCCACAAACGGTATTGAGTTTAATTTCTCCCATAGTTCTGCAACTACTAAATTTAGAGCAGTTGTAAACAACGTGGCCGTGGCAAGCACGACAACGGTAACAGACAACAACTGGCACCACGGAGTTATGACGTGGGATGGGGCTACCTTGAAGCTCTATACTGATGCGGGAACCCCGGTTACTGCGGCTGTCACGTCTGCCGCGCAAAACTTTAATGGAATATCGCTAGGCGACTCAACCGATAGCAACACGGCCCTTCAGTATGTGGGGCTTCTCGATGAAGTCGGGTACTGGAGCCGCGCTTTGACGGCCAGCGAAGTGACTTCCCTCTACAATGCTGGCGCGGGACTTCCGTTCTCCTCGTTCGCTTCAACCCCGTAAAGAACATGGATACGTCACTCCTCGATACGGCAATCTCAACCGCAGTTTCAACAGCTACGGAAGACCCCCAATTTGTTGCTGTGTCTGCGATACCGGGGTGGCCTGACGGCACGATCGCAACCGTGATGACAGATACCTACAGTACGCTAGAAGGGGATCAAACAGTCACGGGATTTCGCGTGACCGGGATTATCCGGTGGCCGTTTGGGTTTTCGGCCATGAAAATCGTCGATGTCGGTCCCAACCGCAACCAGTCGCAAGATTGGTCGCCTTCACTCGACTCGGACGCCGCGCAATTTCTAGCCGATAAAGTTCAAATCGCCCTCTCCTTCGCATACGACGCGAACCAACTTTTCGCCCTTTATCTAAAGCTGTCTGCCGCCACTGCGGCAGGGCAACAGTCGAACTACCCAAAGCTCGTGGAAACTGAACAATGGGTCCAAGCGGTTCAGGTTGCCGTGGCTAGCGGAAGCGATGCGCCCGCTTTTCCGGGGTATTCGTTTTCAGAACTGATGTCGGAGATCCCGCATACTTGACATTGAACCCTTTGCAAAATGTCCAACCACGCACCGACGACTGATATGCAAGCCTCGGCCGTCTCGGCACTGGTCTCCCTCGTGGCGCTGGTTTTGTCCTTCTTCGATCATCCGCACATCTGGTTGCAAAATCTGACACTTCTTGTGTCCCTTTGCGCCGGGGCCTTGGCGATTTTCGCCGGAATTCGCAAGTGGCTATGAAAACGCTGATTTCCTTGTTTTTGCTCGTGGCGGTCACCGGCTGCGCCACCCGTCCGGTAATCGTGCAGAAAGACGCATCCCTGACCCAAGCCGCCGCGATTTCCGACCGGATCGATGCGAAGGCCGTCGTGGTTGAACAGTGGCTGCGTTCAAGAAAATGATCTGTCGATTTCTTAAACACGTTCTGCCGGTCATGGTCATGATTTGCGGTTTTGTGAACATGATGGGGGCCGATCTGTCCAAGGTCACCAAGGCCGACATCCTCGCCACCGTCGAACACATTGAGGCCCTGAGCCGTCAGCAAAAGCTGGATCTGGTCAAGGCACAAAGCGACTACAACGGCGCGATCACCGCGCTCAAGGAACAGACCATCCTGACCGAACAATTCCGCAAGCAGGCCCATGACAATGCGGCCCAGCGGGATGTTTTCCTGATCGGGATCGCCATTCTCGGAGCTTTGTATCTCGGTACGCTCATCAGCGGGATGATCTTGCGGGAATTTCCGATGCCCTGGTCGGTGATCTGCGTGGTGCTGGTCTATGCGGGAACGTTTTCCGGGATCTATGCCCTGGGCCGCACTTGCGTGGCCTCGCTTGCCCACCTGATCCCGTGAACTTCCTCGCTTGGGTCAAGGAACTGTTGGCGGAAGACAACGGGCTGGCCTCGGCCATGCGGTTCTGTTTCGTCCTCTCGATCCTCGTGTCGCTCGGCATCTGCATCGCCGTCGTGATCAAAGCGTGGGACACCACCCACGATATCCCTGGCAACGTGAAAGAATTTTTGGTCTGGCTGGTGACGGCCCTCGGCCTCGGGAAGGTCGGGCAGAAACTGATCGAATCGAAAGATCTGCCTCCCCCGCCCTCTTCGCCCACGGCATAAAAAATTTATTTTTTATTTACGGCAGCATCCAGGTGCGTGCAGACCCATTCTGAGAGTTTTTTTTTCTCTGCCACGGCCGCGCGAACATAAGCAGCTTTTTGATCTCGAGTCACCCTCATGTGAAGGTGACTTCCTGCAATTTCTGCGCCTGATTTTGGCGGCCGTCCGCCTTTTGAAGAAAAAACTGTCATGAAATTATGATTGTTTCGTTTTCTTCAATATCTTGAATACTCCATTTTAAAGGACTTATTTTCAAAATATCTTCTTTTGAAAATCCTTTAACAATAAATGGAATCTCTGTTTTTGCTTCTTCCAAAGAGTCGTATCCTCCATGAAAATATTTTCCATTCAAATACAAACGAAATCTTTTTAAAAGTTGAGGAATTTCTGAAATTTCGTTGGCTAAATAATTTCCTTCTTCTCCGTCGGAAAACTTTAACTCATAACCGTATCCTCCATTTGAACTTGTAAAATGATTTAATATGGTTGCAGTGGTTTTTTCTTCTGGGACGAACACGAGCTTTCCAATAGGAAGTGGAATTTCAATTTTAAAATCACTTACAAAAACGGTGTAATCGTCTTCGCGTCCGTCAAACGCAATTACAACTTTTCCTTCTTTTTCAAGAATTTCAGTAATAGTTCCGTTTTCTCCAACAACCCAATTTGAGTTTTCGGAGGTCATTTTTACTCTGTTTCCAATTTTCATTTTGTCGTTTTTTCGTTGTTCCGGATTCCCTCCGGCGGGAGTTCAGAATTCATTCCGATCTGCGTGAATCATTGCGCGGCCTGCGTATATTGTCAACACAAAACCTTTTAAATTTTAAAAAAAGATTTTTGACAATCGCTTTTTTAAAAAACCATGACGAAAAGCGAAATCCTCATGGCGGCCCTAGCCAACGGTTACCCGGCCGGATTTCGGATCGCCCTAAAGCTGGTGCTCGATTGGGAATGCGAACTGAATCATGTCACGGGGCAGATCGAATGGGAAAATGTCGCCGGAGACTCGGGGGGCCCGACGTTTGCCGGACTCTTGCTCAAAGATGGCGAAGTGACCGAATCGCCCGATCCGCATGCCGTTGCACGGGTTTATTTTTCCAACTATTGGGAAAAACTGACCGGGCTTCCGGTCCTCGTGCAAGAAATCGTGTTTTTTGAGGGGGTCAATGTCGGCATTGCCACCGCGATCCGATACCTCCAACTGGCCTGCAACGACTACGGAGCGCGGATCGCGGTCGATGGCGCGCTCGGGGACCAGACACGGTCAGCCGCCTTTGCCGTCCATGACACGACAGGGCTCTGCATGGCGTTCCTTGCCAAGATCCGGCGTCATTACGAAGACCTCGTGGCGGAACACCCTTCCCAAGCTAAATTCTTGGCCGGATGGGAAAACCGCCTCACGGTCGCCAAAAGCCTTTTGGCGTAACGGGGTCACAAACGATTTTTGACAGGCGATCCCTGTCATGCCCCGGATCGTCGCCCTCTGCGGATCTGCTGGCAGCGGCAAGTCGACCGCTGCCGAATTCCTTGTCCGAAAGCACCACTATGCGCGGCTGAGCTACGCGGCCCCGATCAAGAAGATGATCCTCTGCCTGCTGACCGAGGCGGGCGTCGGGCCGCTCACGGCCAAAGAGATGATCGTTGGGAAATTCAAGGAAGATCCGCACGACGCTCTTGCCGGGCATTCCCCTCGCTATGCCATGCAGACCCTCGGAACGGAATGGGGGCGTGAACGGATGGCGCAGGATTTTTGGCGCAGGATTCTCCTCCGCAAAGCCAAGCAACTGCTGGATTCCGGCATCGACGTCGTGGTCGATGACCTCCGCTTCCCCGACGAAGCCGAAGCCCTCAAAGCCCTGGGCGCGCTGATTGTCCGCATCGAACGCCCCGTCGAGGCCGTCGAGTCCCATGCTTCGGAACAGCAGGATTTCCCTGTGGATGTCGTGATCGACAACACGGGGTCAATCGGCGAACTGGAAAAGAACGTTTGGGGAATCGCGTGATGGCTTCGGTGACCTCCAGGTGGACGCGCTTTCTGGCGGTCGGGTGTTCCCATGGAAAGCACATCGATGCGGAAGCAAAAAAGATCGTCCTGGAAGTGAAAAAGCAATGGATCCGTTCCGGCGATCTGACGCTGCATCTCGGGGATGCGGTCGATACGGCGGCCTTCCGTAGCGGAGCCCGCGGGATCGATGCCGACAGCGCGGAGCCGGTCGCCCCGGATATCGATGGGGGATTGCAATTTCTCAGAGAATTGCGGCCCGATGTGTTCCTTGCCGGGAACCACGAGGCGCGGCTCTGGCACCTGCGCGAATCTCCGAATGCCGTGATAGCGTATGCCTCTCACCGCGCGGTCGAGCACATCGAAGAGGGCTGCCGCAAGATCGGGTGCCGATTGATTCCGTATGATGGCATCAATCAGGTGTATCAGCGCGCGGACATCACATTCTTGCACGGCACCTGGTATGCCGAAGCGGCCACGCGGGACTATGCCGAAGCCTACGGAGGAACGGTCATCCATGCGCACACGCACCGCCCGTTTTATGCTCCCGGGAGGACGTTTTCCCGGTCGCAGGGATTCTGCGTCGGCACTCTGACCAGGATGCGGTCGATGGGCTATTCGCTGAACCGACGTGCCACGATGGCATGGGGTCAAGCCATCGTCTGTGGGGAATTCCGCGAAGGGAAGAATCCTTCCTCGGTGACCTGGCTTTTCACGGGTCCGAACTCGCAACAGGACCACGGATGGCGACTTCCCTTTTGATCATGGCCAAGAAACCCGCCAGCACGGCAAATGATTGGGCCTCGATCATCGCCAAGACGATGAGCAAGGAAACCGATGAGGTCCCCGAGGGATTCCAAACCGTTGAAACCATTGCGCAGCTGACGGGGCGCTCGGAGACGATGACGCGCGTTTTCCTCCGGAAAGCCGTGGCTTCCGGCCTTGTCGAGGATCGAAAGTTCGTCATTCGCGCGGGCGAACGTCTCTATCCGGTGCGTCATTTCCGGCAGATCCGGCCATGAACAAGAAAAAAGCCCGTGTACGCATCCGTGGCGCCTGGTGGCGGATCCTGATCGCCGCTCCCCCGAATGCTCCGGAAGCCCTAGGACTGTGCGACTACGAATCCAAAACGATCTATGTCCGCCCCGGGGCCGATCTCGTCGAAACCCTCGTGCACGAAGCCACGCACGCGGCCTGCCCCGATCTGGACGAAACGGCGGTCGAATACATCGAACTTGCCATCATCAACAGCCTTTTTGCGATGGGCTGCCTGGAGAAACTCTAAAATCCGCTCGTGCTGGCTTTCGCCGCCGCGGTCGCTTGCTCGTTCTGTGCGGCGGTGAGCTTTTCCAAAAACGACGTGAATCCGATCACGAGGTCTCCCTGGGAAGCATTCCACGAATAAAGGATCGACCCGTCGGGGGATTTTCTCATCTGCAAATGGGGGTCCTTGCTGGGGAAATCCGTGGCGCGTTCGCCGTCGTTGGCCCTGATGATTTCCTCGATTTCTTCAGGCATGAATCGGCCATTCCATTTCCGGATCGTGAGAACGGTGGCGATGCCGTCCTGGAACAGGATCGTGACTTGAAAATCCCCTTTCCTGTGGACGCAGAGATATCCTCCGGGGACGACCTGGGTGGAAAGGGGTGATCCGTAGCGTTCGGCGCATTTCACCGTGCTTTCGCCAATTCTTGCCTGGGAACTGGCCACCATCGTCAACGCCAGAACAACCGTCAGGATGCGATGTGTCATGCCTTGGTTGAATACCTTTTTTGAAATTATGAAAAGCGGAAAATCAATCCGTGTATGAAATGATTCATTGACGGAAATCAAATGTCGTCCGACCGTTGACGCATGGATACGAAATATCCCCTCGGAGCCATCGCGTGCTCCTGCGTCGGTCAAAAAAGTTCGGATCGGATTTTTTACCGGATCACGGAACGAAAAGGCGACAAAATCGTTTTGTCCCCGTTAAAACCTAGCTTTACGCTGAAAGGGAATCTCGTTCCGGGCGAGATCGACCCCCATGCAAAACCGCTTCGCAGAACAATCACGCGCCTCTATGGCGGGGAGCTTTTGGCCCCGGTCGTGGTCGGTCACTTTGTGGCGGGCATCAAGCCGTGGGGATATCCCCGTCCGTTGATGCCCAGGGGCGGAAAACGTGTCGGGGCCGGTCGCAAAAAAGGCAGCGGCAAGGGTCGAAACGTGGAATCCAAATCGGTCACGCTGACGCACGAGGAATGGCTGCAGATCGAGAAAATAAAAGGGTGCGCGGGTCTTTCGGAATTTTTCCGGGCCAAGATTTTCGGGCCGAAAAAAGATTTTTGAAAAAATCTCTTGATTTCAAAGAGGGATATGCACGAGTCTCTCGGCGTTCCCGCTGAGGAGGCCTCGTCAACGCCTCATGAATATATGCCGTAGCATATATGTCATGAATAGTTGACGGGGGTTTTCAGAGGGGATTCATCCCAACCCCATTACCCGTCATCAATAATGAGTCATATTCTGATCTTAGGTCTAGCCTTGGTCTGCTGCATTGTAAGTTTTGCCCTGGGCCTTTGCGTGGCCTGGTTGGCTTCCCTTCGTTTTGACCGTCTGCAGGAGGAGAAGGAACTCGAGGCGCTTCTGAACATTCACGCGGAGGATGCTCTATGATTTTCTGGGCGTTCTGGTGCTTGATCCTGCTGGCGGTGTTGCTGGTGGGTTTCGAAGAATGGGTTGAGATCATCGCCACCGCCCTGGAGCGGTTCCGCAAATGATCCGCCGTTTGTGGTCGTGGTATCGCCGGGCCACGGGCTATGACCGGCACGTCCTGCAGTCCCGCACGGGGCTTAGGATTCAGTCGAGCTACATCCCCGTCCCTCACCGATGAACGGGACGCTGAAGCTGGCGACGGGGCTGTTCGCCTCGTGTGATGAATCCTCCTGTAAGGAGACGGCCTGCGTGGTGGTGGGTCCGCGGCATCTTTGCCCTGCCCATGCCTGGGAGGAGGAGCAGTTCTGGAACTCGGTGGCCCATCTGGGGCTGCGTCCGATGTCCCCTGCCGAGGATGCGGCGCGTAAGGAGGACCGATGAGTCCGGACGTTCGCCGAAAGATCGAGGAGCGGATGCGGGAGACCGGTCAGGACTGGTGGACTGTCTGTGGCTTTTTCGGTCGGCGTGGCGGGGCCGTTTCCGGATCCCGTCGTTCCTCAAAGGTCCGCGCGCTGTCCCAAGAGCACCGCAAACAGGAGGCGCAGGGACTCCGATGAGGCAGACGCGTCCTGACGATGCGCTGGTGGGGCTGGTCTCCTCGATCATCCATCAGGCGATGCTGGATTTTCAGCTTCTCCAGAAAAACGGGGTCCTCGATGCCGATGGCGAGGTGGTGGGCATCCTTGGCCGGATCAAGACGAAGAAGGTCCGAATGTACCGCGTCCTCGATGGGATGGGCGATATGCGCGAGGTGATGGATCTGGTCTCCTTTCTGAAGGGATGGGGGCTGGATCTTCTCTGTGACTTTACGGGCATCCCCGCTTGCCGGATCCGGCGGAAGCTGGACATCAAGAAACTGGAGGTGCTCTGATGTTCCCGAATCACGGTCTCTCGGCTTCACCTGACGGCGCTTTCCGTGCGTGGGTCGGCGATTCCCTCGAGGGGGCTTATGAGCCCGATTTGGCCGCGGAGATCGATCGGGAGGAGGAGATCCTCGCCGATCTTCTCGGGATCACGCCCCAGCAGGCGCTTCGGGTGCTGGCATGGCACCAGGAGGAGTGCAAGAAGGTCGCCGGGGAGCATCGGGAGGCGTTCGGCCGTGTGATCGGGTTCCTCCTTCAGGGGAAGAATCTGCCGGTGATGGTCCACGCGCTGGCTTTTGCCGCGGGCCTCGATCAACTCAACGGGAAGAAGTCCCAGGCGGAGATCGCCCGGGAACTGAACTGTACCCGCGCCCTGGTGAGTCACTACGTCGTGGGATTCGCCGACATTCTCGGGGTGACGGTCACGAAGTTTCGAAAGTCGGAGAAGAGCCGGGAGACATTCCGCGAGGCCCAACTCAACCGCCGTTCTCGGGCCTGACGGCACAAACACGCATAGGAGGAGAAACGATGACATTGGAAATTCAACAGGAGGGAGAAGTGTCCCCCACCGATCTGACGCCTGCGGGCTATTTCCGGCCCGATGGGCTGGTGCTTCCGGAGGTCATGTCGGGTCAGGAATACTTCGAGGTCGGCTACCGGATCAAGATGGCCAAGAAGTGTTCGTCCATTTGGATGCGGCACTGGCGCGAGTACGGTGAAAAGGAATATGGCGAGGAATTCGTCGAAGACACGGAGAAGCAGATCGACGATCAGCTGGTGCTGGCGCTGGGCCTCCCTCCGGAGGAGGATAAGCCGAAGCTGAATGAGGGCCTCGGCAAGGGAACGGCCATCGTGACCATCGAGGGGATAAGGCAGTCCTTTGATCTCTGGCGTCGCAAGGTCGCGGTCGATAAATGGACGAGCGCGGACCGCAAGAAGGCCTGCGAACTGCTGCGACCGATGGTCGAGTTTTACGATCACCTGCTAGGGGAGGAGGCGAAATGAGTCCTTTATTTCTTAAACAATTAAAGAGCTTATGCTCTACACCAGATCTGATTCACTCATTTAATGTTTTCTTCCCTAATAACGAGACAACCAGTTGTTCTGATTTTATCCCATGGTTAATTGCGTCTAACCAGCAAATTGTCGATGAGAGATTGGGGGTTGTAGTTTCAGTAGAAGAAGTTACTGCGCGAGCAATTAGAATTTCAGGAAAAACATATTTAACTTTTCCTGACTCTCTGCTTTTTAAATTGGGGCACAGTGAATTTCTCCAGATTTTCCTATCCCTACTATTTCCAGAAACCGTTTTTGAAAGGGGTTCTGAATATTTGGTCAATGATGAGGAGGAGGCGGAATGAGCGAAAAAGACTTTGAGGCCATCCGCCGGGAGAAGGCCATTAAGACAGACAAATCCACGATCCCATTGGATTTCTCAGCTCCAGTACGGAACGAAAAGACATCTCCACGACTTGATTTTTACGAGGCAGATATGCTCGCTTTTTTTCTAAATCTTTATCGGAAGGAGTTCCGAAAAGAGTGCAAAAAGTTTGGCGATTATTCAAATGAATACATCGACGGGATTATTACGAAAGTTGCCATTATTTGTCAGATGGAGGCTACAAAATGAAACGAGGCAAAAAATTAGATGGGCTCGAGCCGAATAGGGTTGAAGTGAGGGAAGTATCAATCCCCTGGGGTAATCCCCGTTGGTGTCGTCACCAGTATCAATTCGTATTTTCTTGGAGGAGATTTCCTCCGAATAAGGAATGCGTAAATAATAATTATTATTTTTGCAATAAATGCGGAACTCGCTGGGGGATTGCAAAATGACCTTTGAGATCACCACAACCGATAAGCCGGGAAACTTTGCCACGGCCAAAATCAGTGTGGTTCCGGAGGAACTGAAGGATCTATTCCCTAAGCCTCTCCGCGCCACCTGCACGGCCGGGGAGGAATATGCAGCGAAGTCGTTGATCGTAAAAATCCTGAATGTGATGAAAAGGCATCTTCGTCACGAGTTGGTTTGCCTGAATCCGGGCGATCATTATCCAACGCAGCATCGGTGGAAGGTCATCTTTCGTAATTAATGGCCATTCCGATCACAGAACGGGCGTCCCGTTACGTCGCCCGGATGGATGCCGCTGTCTCCGGCTCCGGGGGGCATGATGCGACCTTTGCGGTGGCCTGCGCCTTGATCCATGGCTTCGGTCTCGGGGAATCGGATGCGATGTCCCTGATGCACGAATACAATCAGCGGTGTTCCCCGCCCTGGTCGGAGCGGGAGCTGGCCTACAAGCTGCGGAGCGCGGCGAACTCCCCCTCGCCCCGCGGGCACGGTTATCTGCTGGACTCAAAGGGTCCGCTTCCTGTCCAGGAGTGGAAGCCCCTTCCCTCGGTGGAGAAGGTGGAGTTCGATCCGGCGGCGCTGGCCCGTGCGGCGGGGGATTTTCGGCCGCGGTTGGACTGGTTTGCCGCTCGGTCGTATGTCGATCCGTCCCTGACGTCGTCGGAGGAATTCCTCGCGCTCCTCTATGTCGGGGAGAAGGTGCTGATCTTCAACGATAGTCGCTCCCAAGGGCAGGCGGTCTGGCCGGATGAGCCAATCCCCTCCTGCGGGCCGGACGGGATGTGGTATCTGGCCAATCCGGTCGATGGCCGTGCGTATCCCAATCCTCGGACGGGCAAGATGTCGCGCCGATCGGAGGAGTCGGTGACGCGCTGGAAGTATGCCCTGCTTGAGTCGGATGAGGCGGATCCGTCGCTCTGGCTGGCGGCCCTGGCGAAGTCGTCCCTCCCGATTTCGGCGATCTACTCCTCCGGGGGTCGGTCCGTTCATGCTCTGATCCGGGTGCCAGGGGCCGGATCGGGGATGTCGCGTCTCTCGGGGCCTGCCTCGAAGGAGGAGTGGGATGCCTGGGCGCGCTCGATGAAGGCTCCCCTCGCCCGTCTCGGCGCCGATCCGAAGGCTCTGACGGCAGTGCGTCTGACGCGGCTGCCGCAGCAGTGGCGCGGATCGGATCCGAGGAAGCTCCAGAAGCTGCTGTATGTGAATCCGATCCCTCCTTTCGGGGATCGTCTGATCGATCTGCCTCCGCGGCGCGATGCCCTGGCCGATGCGGTGAAGGCGGCCGAGGTGGCGATCCGATCGGAGGATCTGGCGGCGATGGCTGAGGCTGCGGAGCGTCTGCGCTACTACGCGGTCTGCAATGCAAAATTCCCCAGGATGATCGCGGAACTCGAGAGCGATCTGACGGCGCTGGCCGATCTGGCGCGCTGAACTTGACACCTTTTTTCTCTCACCCAATGAATGATGAACCAATGCTGGGCTCGTCCGAGGACGCGCCCCTGCCGCCCGCACCCGAGAAGTCCTCGGATCCGGCGAAGCGGCCCGAGGAGCCAATCTATCCGCAGGTGGAGCTGCCGCGTGTGGGGCGCGTGCTGGCCGATTTTGCCCGCGACATGGGGGCGATCCTGTGCACGAACGGGGTTTTCCTGCAGGACGGGGAGCCGGTCGTCCTGGAGCCGAAGACGGACCGGATGTCTCCCCTCACCCCGGCGTGCTTTCGCACTTATGCCGAGAAGTCTCTCCGGACGGTGAAGATGGTGAAGGTCTCGCGCTCCAATCCCGACGGGACGAGTGCGGTGGCCTATGAGTATCGCCCCGATTCGATGAACAAGATGCAGGCGGAGGCTGTGCTGACGTCGCATCAGTTCCGCGAACTGCTGCGGCAGCTGCGCCGGATCTCGCGGATCCCTGTGCCGATCTTCCGCGCCGGGAAACTGACGCTCCAGGGGCCCGGCTACGATCCGGAGACAAAGATCCTCGTGAAGGAATGAAGACGGCCCAGAACGGGAAGGGCTCCGCGCCCAGGAATCTCTCGGAGAAGTTTCGGAAAAATTACTCGGCCATCAAATGGCCGAAGACAACAACAACAACAACAACCAAAGGAGGAAAGTGATATGACTGCGGAGGAATACTGGAACAGTGAGGGGATCCGTTTCCTGAATGAGGACGGAACCCTTCCGACGGTCGAAGATCGGGTGAAAGAGGGATATGTAAGAGGATGGGAAAATGGCTGGGATGTGGCCTGGAATACCCGTGATGAAATGGACAAACATCGATGCAACCCAGAGGCTGGCTTTCTGAGGCAGGAAGTGAAGTTCCTAAAAGCTGAGATCGAAAGGCTCCGTGAGGAAGCTAATAACTGGCATCAGCATTACCGCGACGAGCGAAGGAAAGCCAAAAGCTGGAAGGAATGGGGATTCAAGCAACAAGATGAGGTCACACGGTTCCGTGATGCTCTTGAATTAATAGCCAACGCTACTGGTGGAGATGATGCAAGATATTACCAAGATATTGCTCAAACTGCATTAAGTGAAGTTGCGCTCATCACCGCGCAAAATGACCCCCTGACGGAAGAACCCGTCAGTTTAGATCCTGCACCGAAATTCACCCATGAGGGGAATACGGATGTAAAAGTCAAACAACCCGAATGGCGAGAGCTTGGCCCTGACGAGGTGATCTGCGATGGGGATGAGGTTCAACCGAACAAGACCAAAGGCGAATGGAAGAAGGCATGGTCGTTTGAACTAGGCGTAAAAGCTGGACACTTCAAAGCCATGCGCTTCCGCACCCGCCGCCCGTTGCCAAAGCAGGAAAGGACTTTACCAAGGTTAGACGCTGAAATCGAAGTCATCGGCACACCTTCAACTTACTCTGCTACAGAAGCAAGATACGCCACCGCAGATGCCATCCGCTTCCTCCGCGACGAGATCCAGAAGATTAAGGAGGCCAAGTGACTTACGATTTGATGCCTAAGGAGGCGGCCGTGGATTTCCTGAAGGATTTCCTTCGGGAGTTCCCTTTTGCCGAGGATGGGGGAAGGTCGCTTTCCTGTCAGGTCGCGGCGATGATGAGTCGCTTTGCCTCGTCCCTTCTTCCTGAGCAAGCCCAGATGCCGATGTGTGTCTGGAATGCCAATGGACCTGCTGCGGGAAAGTCTCTTCTGGCGATGGTGGTGGAGGTGCCGGTTCGAGGTTATGCCTCGATGCGGTCGTTCCCGGAAGAAAAGGAGGAACTTCAGAAGGTGCTGGATTCCGAGGTTCTTGCGGGATCGGACTCGATCATTTTCGACAATGTGAAGGATCGCGTCGACTCAAGCTATCTGGAGCAGTTCCTGACGTCGTCCGTGGTCTCGGTGCGTCGTCTCGGGTCGTCAACGAAACATGAGATCGCGAAGCAAACGATGGTGCTTTTGACGGCGAATCAGGCGGAGTGTTCGGCCGATTTGGCGCGTCGGTCGATCTTCATCGATCTTTTCAACAAGGAGGCGGATCCCCAGGCGCGCAAGATTGAACGGCCGATGGGCGCCGAGTACCTGGCTCGGCCGGAAGTTCGGTTTCGGATTCTTTCCTCGCTCTGGTCTTTGGTCGTGGCCTGGGATCAGGCCGGTCGTCCGAAGTGTTCCTCGAGGCTTGCGGGATTTGAGGACTGGGCCGATGTGATCGGCGGGATCGTGGAGTTCTCAGGATTTGGAGATCCGCTGCGGAGGCCGACGAGTGAGGAATTCGGAGATCCGGATGCCGTGGACATGACGGAGCTGGTCAAGGTGATGGCCAATGGGCTTTTCCGCGATGGCATTGAATTCCGCTGTCGCGAGGGGATTTCCTTTGATGAAGTGATCTGGATTTGCCGTGACAAGGGATTGTTTGAGGAACTGATTAAGGGGAAGGTGGATCGAGAGACGAGGGAATTTGAAATCTATGCCAACTCCAGGACAAAGATGGCAAAGCTCTTTGCTCGGTATGCAGGGAGGATTTTCCGGTTCGGCGATGATCTTGGGACGATCAAATTTGAGCGAGTAGGTGGGAAAGATAACCGTAAGTGGAGAGTTAGTTAAAATTATTGAAAGTTGATTTTTTCCCTCTGCGTGCGGAATTATCCAATCGCAGGGGGATTTTTTTTTGCTTTTTGTTATGGGTTCCCGCGCCCTTTTAAGGGCACGAATGGTCGACTATCGATAGTAGGAGAAAACCAAAAAGTTTGCCCGAAAGGGTGTGGATTAACGCTATGGGAAGGTTTTTGCGACTATGATAGTCGGTTGACCGATTGTGCTTCCGCACCATCGTCGTCCTATTCAATCAGGATTCCATCAGTGACTTGCGTATATTGCTCCGACTATAACGACTATTTTTTGAAGTATCCTTAAGATTTCCGTATGAGATTCCCAAAGCAACCGCCTGGAAAAATTGGATTGATAGTCGTGAATGGGTATTTCAAATAAGTCCCCCACCCC